>ENA-ORCZ01000052-ORCZ01000052.1-marine-metagenome-genome-assembly--contig:-NODE-52-length-178541-cov-10.435298_pt1 | contig 178541 bp, 143 predicted proteins | sample MGYA00237785_ERZ508519 | MGnify/ENA primary metagenome ERZ508519 (study PRJEB26189, sample SAMN06268790) | marine metagenome | isolation source: Bioluminescent Bay, La Paraguera, Puerto Rico | place...
GGAGACCGGCCCTTCGGGTGATGGAAAGCAGCCCATCGGCAGCGTTGCGCCGCTTGCCCGATACACCGCATCGCGCTGCGCGACGCGCCTTGCCGAACGGGCTGCTTTCCAACATCAAATGGGGCAGACTTATCGCCAGATGCTCTAGCGCGCTTTTGGTCCTCGTCCTAGACAACCACATCGAGCTCCGGAGGTTCTCCACCCTCCAGAACGGTGCTCAGGTTGTCGATCATGCGCTTGACCGTCGGTGCGAATGAATCGGCGGAGACCGCTGCCGTGTGAGGCGTGTTGATCGCCGTTTCCAGGCCGATCAGCGGATTGTCTGCCTCTACCGGTTCCCGTGAGAACACATCGCTCGCAGCGCCGCGCAAATGGCCGCTTTTCAGGGCGTCGGCCAGATCGGCTTCGACCACGACGCCTCCCCGGGCCGTGTTGACCAGTAAAGAGCCCGGTTTCATCAGGGCGAGCGTCTCACGGTTGATCAAGCCGCGCGTTTCGTCAGTGAGCGCGCAATTGAGCGTCACAACGTCAGCCTCCGCAAGCAGCTCCTTCAAGGAGGCATAGCGCACACCGAGGTCCGCTTCGGTTTGCGGACCTTGCGGTGCACGGCCTGTGTAAAGTATCCGGCAGCCGAAACCGGCCAGAAGCCTAGCGAACGCCTTGCCGACATAGCCCAATCCCACGATGCCAACGGTCTTGCCGGTCAGCCGCATGGATGTGGCACCTAGTTCCGCCTTGGGCCAGCGCCCATGGGCAACAGCATTGTGGCCGCGCACCAGATTGCGATTGAGGGCCAGGATCAGGCCAAGCGTCGTTTCGGCAACGGCAATGGCGTTCGACCCCGTCGTGCGCAAGACCCGGACCGCATTGATGCGGGCGGCGTCCAGATCGATGGCATCATAGCCGACACCCCATTTGTGTATGGCGCGCAGGCCCGGCGTCGCCATCATTTCCGCGGTCACCGGCACGTCCGAGACGATGGCGCAATCCGCGCCGCGCAGAATGCTCACCTGGTCCCGCGGGTCCCGGGAGGCGGCCGTCGAGAGCTGCCAGCCTTCAGGAAGAAGCGCGCGGATCCGTTCAAGCCGTTCTTCCGGCACGGGATCGAGAATGACGAGCCTGATCCGATCCCCGGTCGCCCCCCCGCTCAAGTCCCTGTCTCCCCGTCTTCTTCAGGGGCCCGGTCGGGCCAGAAACGGACACCCGGACGGGCCAGGCCGCCGCCGATGCCGATCGCCGTGCCGTCCGCGCGCCAGCAGGCGGCGCCTCTCAAACCGCCGTCTTCGAAGGAAATCGCGTTCATCCCGCCGCCGATATGCGGCACGACCTTTATTTCATGCCCCTTTTCACTCAAGGCATCCTTCATGGGCGCCAGAGGTTCTTCGATTTCCACTTCCTGTCCCTGCGTCCAGATGCGCGGTGCCTCGACCGCTTCCTGCAGGCTCATTCCGTGGTCGATCAGATTGACGATCGACTGCATGGCGGAGGGGAAAATCCGCAGCCCGCCCGGCAGGCCGAGAGCATAGCGCGGCGCACCCTCCCTGCAGATGATCATCGGCGCCATGGATGTCGGAACACGTTTGCCCGGCGCTATCGACAGCGCTTGTCCCGGATGCGGATCGTAATTCATCATGTAGTTGTTCGGAATGATCCCGGTCCCCGGAATCATGATCCGGGCGCCGAACAGGCCGTTGATCGTATGCGTGGCCGAGACGATGTTACCGTCCCTATCTGCGACGGTGACGTGTGTCGTATCCAGACTTTCATATTCCGGAGCCGGCGGTGCGGTGACGCCGAGGCGTTTGCGGCAGTCCTCGGCATAGGCCTTGGAGGTCAGCCGGTCGACCGGAACGTCCACGAAATCGGGATCGCCCGATGCTGCGCGGCGGTCCGCGAAGGCCAGGGCAATCGTGCGCGCAAGAAGATCGAGGCTTTCGGCACTGCCAAAACCCATGCCTGCAACGTCGTAACCTTCCAGGATGTTGAGCATCTGGGTGACGTGGACGCCGGAAGAGGCCGGGGGTGGCGGCCCGACGATCTCGAAACCCCGATAGGTTCCGGCAATCACGCCGCGCTCGACCGGGCGGTAGGCCTCGAGGTCCTCAAGCGTCACCCAGCCTGCATCGGGGCCTCCGGTTGCCATGCGTTCCGCCAGGGCGGTCCCCAGGGCGCCGCCGTGAAGTGCGGCAGCTCCTTCACGGGCAATCAGGCGCAGGCTTTCCGCATAGTCATGCATGAAAATGCGCTCTCCGAAGCGCGGCGGGCGCCCCTCTGGCATCATGACCTCTGCAATTGCCGGATCGGCGGCGAGATCCTGCCTGAACTCGTTGACTGCCCCGCCAAGGTAATGTGTGGCGAAGAACCCGCGCGAGGCAGCGCGGATGGCCGGTTCGAGCAGATCGGCAAAGGGAAGCCTGCCGTGTTTTTCATGAAGCAAGCACCAGGCCGCGAGATTGCCCGGCACCGCCACGGCCGAAGCTCCGACCGTGTTCCGGCGGTCCTTTACTTCCATGTAGTCGGGCGGCTCATCCGAAATCGGCTCGTAGATCTCCGGATGCATGCTTTTCGCTGCGCAGGCCAGTCCATCCACCACGACGTGGGTCCCGTCGCTCAGGCGAAGATGCGACAGACCTCCGCCCGCGATGCCAACCATCATCGGTTCAACGACGGTCAGCGTCAGCAGGGCAGCGACCGCCGCATCCACTGCGTTTCCGCCAGCCGCCAGCATCTCCGCCCCCGCCGCACTTCCCAGCGGGTGGTTGGTCACCACTATGCCGCCCGGCCCGAAGGCAGGCTGTTTTTCACATTCGAAGGGGAGAGTGTTGGTCATGTGGGATCCGTCCGGCAATCTGGTTTGCCGGAGCGTAGCCGGGCTGCACCACGATGCCAAAAAGGTATTTTTTTCAAACGGGAAAAGAAAATTTATGACCCGTCAGGGCGACGTCGAGAAGTCGGACAAAAATTTTTTTTGATACAAACAAATTTTTTCGATTGGACATCCCATGCCCGGATCGCGCGAACTTAACATACAGCCGACGTCTGAAGCGGCGCAAAATCCTTTCAGTGGCAAAATGGGGTAAACAAATATGCCCGACAATTCCGGACTCACTTTCAAACCAAGCCGGCGCACTGTCCTGACCGGGATCGGTGCGGGCATGACGGCCATGGCCCTGCCGGGCCGCACATGGGCGGCCGACGGCAAGACCTTGCGCTATGGCCTGTCGACCTTTCCGCCCGGTCTAGCACCCTGGAACAACACCGGTGCCTCTTCCAACAACGTCAAGCTTTGCCTCTACCGCGGCCTGATGGGCTACGATCCGGAGGCAAACCTCGTTCCGGAAGTTGCCGAAAGCTATGATTGGCCCGATCCGACCACGGTCGTTTTCAAGCTGCGGGATGCCGCGGTCTTCCACAACGGGGAACCGGTCACCGCGGAAGATGTCGTCTTTACGTTCGAATCCATCATCGCCGAAGATTCATCCGCTTATCTGAAATCCTCCTTTCTGAACATCTACAAGGTCGAGGCGGTCGACGCGAAGACGGTCAAGTTCTCCCTCAAGCTGCCCTCCGCCGTTTTCCTGAAGGAACTTGCCAACTACTGCGCCGGACTTGTCTGGAAAGGCAGCGATGCGGAGAACCCCGTCGGCTGCGGTCCCTACACCAAGACGTCTGAAGAGCGCGGTGTCTTCATCGAAGTCACGAAATTCGACGATTTCTACGGCGAGGGCGAGCCGATCTGCGACAAGATCCTGTTCACCGCCTATGCCGACCAGAACCTGCGCTATGCGGCACTGGAAACCGGCGACGTCGACGTCATCGAATATCTGCCCTGGCCGCAATTCGACGCGGTCGAACAGTCCGAGACCCTGAAGATCGGCGCAACGGTCAGCCCGTTCATGCTTATGCTGTTCAACGTCGTCAAGGATGGTCCGTTCAAGGATCCGAAAGTGCGCCAGGCCGTTGGCTTCGCCATCCAGCGCCAGGACGTGATCGATGCCGCCTTCGCAGGCCGGGGCACACCGCTGACCGGGCTCCCGAACCCCCCAGGATCTCCCTATAACGTCACAGATCCTTCGATCGAATACTCCTACGATCCGGAGAGGGCCAAGAAGCTGCTTGCGGAAGCAGGCTATCCCGACGGCTTTTCCTGCCGCCTGCTGTCGACTTCGACCTACGGCATGCACCAGGACACCGCCGCCGTCGTGCAGGCCTACCTCCAGATGATCGGCATCAACGCGACGCTGGACCTGCCGGACTGGGCAACGCGCGTGAAAAAGGGCAAGGAAGGCGACTTCGATATCGCCGTGCATGGTCTCTCGGGCTTCTACAACGACCCGAACGCACTCTGGCCCCTGCTCCATTCCGGCCCCGCCAACTACACCCGGTCCTTCGGGTTTGAGTCCGCACGTATCGACGAGTTGCTTGAAAAAGGCCGTGCCACCATGGACGAGGCCGAGCGCGAGGCGATCTACAAGGAACTGGCCAAGGCCTATTTCGAGGAAGTGCCGCAAGTGCCGATCAACTGGCGCGCGCAGGCCCACGCAATGCAGAAACCAGTAAAGGGCTTCAAGGCGTTCCCGGGCTGGCTGAACTCGTCTTCGGCCTTTTCCTTCGACGTGAGCGAGCCGGCCTGACCTGAGCCATGATACGTTTCGCCCTGAACAAGGGACTTGCGGCCCTTTTGATGCTGTGGATCGTGGGAACGATTGTTTTTGCGGTCCTTTTCATCGTCCCGGGAGATCCGGCAGAGCTTCTGCTCACGTCGGACGGTGCGGTTGCCAGCCAGGACTCCATCGACAGTCTCAGACGTCAGATGGGTCTCGATAAGCCGCTGGCGACTCAATATCTGGATTTCCTGGCGGGGGCCGCTCGTTTCGATTTCGGCAATTCCCTGATCGATCATGTCCCGGTGGGCGAAACGATTGCCTTGCGTCTGCCCAGAACAATCGAGCTGATTCTGGCCGGATTGTTTCTGGGTCTGATTACCGGCATACCGGCGGGCACCTGGGCGGGGCTCCGCCCAGGCCGCCCGTTCGACCAGATTGTTTCGGCCGCCAATGCGGTCCTTATTTCCGTGCCGGGTTTCGTGACCGGCACACTTTTCATCTACCTGTTCGCTCAGGTGCTGCGCTGGCTGCCGGCCGGCGGTTATGTGAGCTTTGCGTCCGATCCGCTGCTTCACCTGAAACTGCTTGCCCTTCCGGCCGTGACGGTCGGACTGCACCTGTTCTCGATCATCTTCCGCATGACCCGTGCAAGCGTTCTGGAAATGCGCACCCATGACTGGGTGCGAACGGCGGTCGCGAAGGGGCTTCGGAGAAAGCTGGTCGTGCGCCGGCACGTGGTGCGCAACGCACTCGGCCCGATCGTAACCGTGGTCGGCCTGCAAATGGGCATTCTGCTCGGGTCCACCGTGCTGATCGAATTCATCTACAACTGGCCCGGCCTGTCAGGCTATCTGGTGACCGCCGTGCAGCAGAGGGATTATCCGTCCGTCCGGGCCGTAATCCTGGTTGTTTCGGCGCTGTTCATCCTGATCAACTTCATGGTCGAGATGCTCTATTCGGTCCTCGATCCGAGAATCCGTCTGTGATGCAGCGTCCCCGTTTTTCCTTCCCCCGCCGCATGATCCTGCCCGGCCTGCTGCTTGTTCTTCTGGTCGGGTCGATGTTTGCGGCGCCGCTGCTGACCTCCGCGGATCCGATCCAGATCGCAATCTCCAAGCGCCTGGCCGGTCCCTCCTGGGCACATCCCTTCGGTCAGGACGAGTTCGGCAGGGACCGGCTCGCCCGCGTGCTTTACGGCGGCCAGGTCTCCCTGACCGTTGCCTTCCTGGCGAGCTTCATCGCCTTGACCGTCGGCACTTTCATAGGGCTGATCGGGGCCTATTTCCGCGGTGTGTTCGAATTCGTCGCCATGCGCGTTTCCGATGTGGTGCTGTTCTTCCCGCCGATCCTCCTCGCGCTTCTTGTCGTGACCATCTTCGGTCCGGGTGCAGCTACGCTGGTTGCCGTTCTCGCACTGCTCTATTTCCCGTCCTTTTCGCGCATCGCCTATTCCGAAACGCTGCGGGTCTCCTCGTTGGACTTCGTGGAAGCCGCAAGGGCCCTTGGAACGCGGCCGCGCCGGATCGTGGTCTCGACCGTCCTGCCGAATATCCTCGGCGCGATCTCGGTGCAGTTTTCGCTGACCGCCGCTGCCACGATCACGGTGGAATCGGGCCTTTCTTTCCTTGGGCTGGGTGTCGTGCCGCCCGCTCCGTCCTGGGGCCAGATGATCCGCGGCGCGCGGGGTTTCATGGAGCAGGATCCGCTTGGCATCATCGTCCCCTGTGCCGCGCTCTGCGTGACGATCTATGCGATCAACTTCTTCTGCGACCGCCTGCGTGACGTTATCGATCCCAAAGGCCTGGAGGACGGCAAGGATGCGATCTCGCCGAGCGGCAAGGACGCCACCGCTCAAGCGGAACTCGAGCCGGACAACGTCGCCGAGCTGCGTGGACTGACGCTTTCCCTGAAACGTGGCAAGCGGGCAGAGCCTGTCGAGCTGGTGCGCGACATCACCCTGGCACTGCCGCGCAACCAGTGCACAGCCCTGGTCGGGGAAAGCGGATCGGGCAAGTCGCTGACCTCGCTTGCGCTCATGGGTCTCCTGCCCTCGGTTATCCGGCCCACGAAGGGCCACATTGCGATCGAACGCAAGTCGGGTACGCCGGTGGATCTCGTGTCTCTGGCGGCACAGGATGCCGAGAAGGTGCGTGGCAACGATATTGCCATGATCTTCCAGGAACCGATGACTTCGCTCAATCCGGTTCTCAGGGTCGGGGCGCAAATGGCCGAAGCGCTGCAGGCGCACCTGGAGATAACGCAGGACGATGCGCGCAAGCGCTGTATCGCTGCACTGAACCGCGTCGGAATTCCCGAAGCGGAACGGCGTTTCGACAGCTATCCGCACGAATTGTCGGGCGGCATGCGTCAGCGCGTGATGATCGCGATGGCGCTCCTCTGCGAGCCCAAAGTCCTGATCGCCGACGAGCCGACCACGGCGCTCGACGTCACGATCCAGGCTGAAATCATCGACCTTCTGCGGGACCTGCGGGCCAACCAGGATGCCGGTCTCAGCATGCTGTTCATCAGCCACAATCTCGGGATCGTTGCCGACATCGCCGACCGCGTCGTGGTGATGTATTCCGGCGAGATCGTCGAAGACGGGCCAACCGGCGCTGTTCTGTCCGAACCGCGTCACCCCTACACCGAAGCGCTTCTGGAAAGCATGCCGTCGCTGCACGACAACCTGCATTCTTCCCGCGGCGACCGGCTGGGCGCCATTCCCGGCACCCCTCCCCTGCCTCAGGCAAGGCCATCGGGATGCGCCTTCCGCGACCGGTGTCCCAAGGCGCGCGAGGCATGCGCAAGAACACATCCAGACCTCTATCCTTCAGCGGACGCGCTACGCACAGTCCGCTGCATTTTGGCTCCCGAGGCGTCGAGAGTTCTGAAGGAGGCGGTGTGATGAACCGGGCGTTGCTTGAGGTTATCGGCCTGACGAAATCCTATCCCTCCTCCAGAAAGGGACTTTTCCGCAAGAGCCGCGTGCCGGTGCTCCGGGGCGTCGATCTGAACATCGCACCCGGAGAGGTTCTTGGCCTTGTCGGTGAAAGCGGATCCGGCAAATCCACTCTCGGAAAAACCGTCCTGAACCTGACCGAGCCCGACGAGGGCACTGTCCGCTTCGACGGCCGCGACCTTGCCGCCTTGAGCAAGGAGGAATTGCGCGCCGCCCGCAAGGACATGCAAATCATTTTCCAGGACCCTTACGCAAGCCTCGATCCGCGCAAGACGATCCGCGCCGTTCTGTGCGAGGCCCTCGACACCCACGGCCTGCATACCGGTGAGCGGCGTGAAACCCGTCTGAGGGAATTGATGGATATGGTCGGCCTGTCGCCGGAATTTCTGGGACGGCTGCCGCACGAGTTTTCCGGCGGTCAGCGTCAGCGCATCGGCATTGCCCGGGCGATTGCGGTGGAGCCGCGTTTCATCGTGGCTGACGAAGCGGTCTCGGCGCTCGACGTCTCGATCCAGGCGCAAGTTCTGAACCTTCTCGCGGATCTGCGGGAGAAAACCGGAATATCGCTTCTCTTCATCAGCCACGATCTCTCGGTGGTGCGGTTTATCTCGGACAGGATCATGGTGCTCTATCTCGGCAGGGTGATGGAGACCGGCCCCGCCGACGATGTCCATTTCAAGCCGGCCCACCCTTATACGGCGGCACTGGTTTCGGCCGAACCCGGCCTGAAGCCGAGACCTGACCGCGTCCGTCTGGCGGGCGAAATTCCTTCGCCCGTTAACCCGCCCTCAGGCTGCGTGTTCCGCACCCGTTGTCCCTACGCGATGGACGCCTGCGCCGCCGAGGTCCCGAAGTTGCGCCGTGTCGGCACCACCCGATTTTCGGCCTGTATCCGCGATGACATACCAAATGGAGCCCAGTGATCATGAGTTGGTCTGAAACCGAAAAACTGAAAATTGCCGAACTGACCAGCGAGGAATCGCGCCGGTTCCTGACCGGCGAGGCCGTTGTCCTGATCCCCCTGGGATCTCTGGAAGATCAGGGAACGCATGCACCGATGGGCGATTATCTCGGCGCGGAATGTGTTGCCCTCGACATCGCCCGCGGCGCGCGTGAATTCGGGATCCCGACATTCGTCACTCCCAGCATCCCCTTCGGCGGCGCCGACTATTTCGGCTCCACGCACGGCGGCATCGCCATGTCGCAATCCACGCTGGTGGCGCTCCTGGACGATATCTTCAAGTGCCTCACCCGGCACGGGATCAACAAGATCATGCTGATCAACGGCCATGGCGGCAACGTGACGGCCATCACCGAGGTCACGCACCGCTGGCGCCAGACGACCGGAATATTCGTGCCTTCCATGTATCTTTGGCAGATCAGCTATGAACTCCTGAAGGACATTCTGGGTCCGGAAGGCGCGGCAAAATCGTCCGGTCACGGCGGCGACCCGCTGACCTCGATCGGGCTGCATTACTATCCGGAGATCCTGCGGCTGGACCTGCGTGAAAAACCGTCCACCGGCGGCAAGGTGCGCGGCGTCGACGTGGGTGGCATAAATGCGATCCGCTACGCGGGAGCGAAAATTCAAGCGCCGGTGGAAGCCCTGGAAGCTGCACCGCACGGCATCTGGGGAGGAGATCCGGTTCACTCCAGCGCGGAGACCGGGCAAAAACTCAGCGCCCGTCTTGTCGAGATCGGCGCTGGCCTTATTCGCGACCACGTTTCCAGCGGATTTGAAGCAGCCTAGTGCATCCGGACAAGATGCTCTCACACGCTAACATCGATCAACTTTCAGACGTTCAATCGGGACCGGTTGAACGTCGGTTGAGCTAGGGGCTGTGGGGAATTAGGATTTGCCCGTGGTTTGTAGAAAGTCGCTCAGATCAGGAAGCAAAGTTGCGGGAAGGGTGAACCCTTTCAAGACTTTGCGACGCCGAGGTGAGCGACTTTCTACAAATCTCTTCGAGACACGGCGGATTTCGGTCCCGAGGGCGTCGGAAAGTCCTTGTGGTGGGAGACACCACCGCGGACTTCCCTCCTTCTCGGAGACCGAAATCCGACACGCGCCACGGCCGAAACCTTATTCCCCACAGACCCTAGGCTGCGGGGCCTTTCTTGAAAGTCAGGAAACGCGGATGGGTTTCGCACCAATCCCGCGCCGCCCTTTCCGCGATTTCATAGATCTGCTGCACCTGCGCCCTGCGGGCGCTGTTGAGATGCACGCAGCAGATATCGAGCGGCGCAAGCGGCTCGGTGGTTTCTATCAGGCTGAGTCTGCCGGTGGCGATATCGTCTTCCACCTGAGACAAGGCGACCGCCGATACTCCGTAGCCACGGCGCACCATTTCGCAGATGGTCGCCAGCGAATTGCCCACATGGCGCACATTCGGCCGCGCGCGGTTCTCGTGCAACAAGCGCGAGAGCGGCTGCATGAGCGGGGAACTGGGCGGATAGAGGATGATTGGCAGCTGCCGCAACTTCTTTGCACTAACGGGCTGCTTCAGGTCGGTCAGAAGGTCCGGATGTGCGACCCAGCCCACGTCATATTGCACGGTAAAGCTGTTGGGTACACGAGACAGATCGGCCTCATCGGTCAGGAATGCCAGGTCCAGAATACCGGCGCGCAAGAATCGCCTCAAATCCCGGTTGGAGCCCGAATGAATGTCCAGGAGCACGTTCGGCGCGGCCTGTGCCACCATGTCCCGCATCAGGATGCCCCATGACGTCGTTACCATGCTGACCATACCGACGGCCAGATGACGCTGGCGCCGCTCATCCAGGCGAGACGTCATCGCTTCGTACAGATTGGCGAACATTTCAGCGTACTCAGCCACCTGCTGACCGTGTTCGGTCAGCCGGAAATGCTGGGTATCCCGTTCGATAAGCTGGACGTTCAGGGCATCTTCAAGAGCGTTGATCCGGGCCGAGACGGCTGGCTGTGTCAGGGATAGCCGCTCCGCCACCCGGCGATAGCTGTGCAGTTGGCACAGCCAGTAGAAGGCTTCCATCTGTTTGAAGTTCATGGGCACCTGTCGCTTTTTTTGCGCAAGTTAGGACAGGCCGCCGGAAATGAAAAGGCAGACCGCCATCCTGCCGGCGCGAATTGCCGGCGTTGCCCTGATGATAGGCATTGTGGTCCCGCGAGTGCTCAGTAACCGCGCACAGAGTCGGCGAGATCCTTGACCGTTCCCGTTTTCTCGAACGTCTCCAGGTTCGCCGCGATGATCCGGCTGCCTGTTGCCGAGTCGATCCTGGACGCGATATGCGGGGTCACCGTGATCGCGGGATGGCTCCAGAACGGATGCCCAAAGGGCAGCGGCTCGACGTTGAAGACATCCAGTGTCGCCTGGGAGACCTGGCCGCTCTCCAGCGCTGCAAGCAGGTCTTCCTCGAGCAGATGCGCTCCGCGCGCGGCATTGATGATGCATGCACCTTCTGGAAGCTTGCCGAATGTCTCCGCGTTCAGGATGCCCTTCGTCTCTTCCGTGAGCGGCAGCAGATTGACCAGGATTTCCGTACCTTCCAGAAAGGCGTCGAAGCCGGCCGCACCCGAATAGCACATCACGCCATCGATTTCGCGCGGGTTGCGCGCCCAGCCGACGGTCCGAAAACCGAGGCCGGCAAGGGTCTGCGCGGCAGCCGCGCCCAGATTTCCGAGCCCCATCACACCGACACGCCGTTGCGGCGCAGGCGGCACTTCGACGGCATCCCATTCTGCGCGCGCCTGAGCGGCGGCCTGGTGGGGACGGTTGCGGTGGTGCCGCAGAACATGAAGGGCCACATATTCGCGCATGAACTGGGTAAGGTCGGCGCCGACGGTCCGGATGATCGGCAGATGCCGCGGCAGCTCCGCGTCGGCCAGCACATGATCGATGCCCGCGCCGATGGACACGACGGCCTTGAGGTTCGGGAAACGGGCGATATCGCCCGTGCGCGGACGCCAAACAACGGCATAACGGACCGACTCCGGATCGTCTTCGTCCGTCATCGCGTTGATGCTCCAGTCCGGCAACAGGGCCCGCAGGCGTTCGACCCAGCTGGCGACGACCGGCTCGGTTGGCGTATAGATCACGGCTTTCAAAACTCTGTCCTTGTATGAACCTGAAACGTAAGGGCGTGGGCCGGATCAGCCCTCCAGCTTGGAGGTAACCATCGCCGTTGCCCCGGAAAGCGCGCCAAGATGGGTTCCGTCGGAGACTTTCCGTTCGTTCACGGCGCCTTTGGCGGTCTTTTCCTCGCCCAGGGCAAGAACCTCGTCCAGGTCCTCGGGCGCGATGAAGAGCACGCCGCAATCGTCCGCCAGCGCAGCGTAGCCGGGAAGAACCGCGGCACCGCCGATTGAAACCGGAATGTTGAATCCCCCGCCGGAATTGTAGAGACGGGTGGTCACCGGGGAAGCTCCGCGCGACCACATGGGGAAATCCTGTTCCTCGATCTCGAGCGTATCGGTATGGGGACCGTCGATGCAGCCGCCTTCCAGCTTCACCATCGCAGCCATGCGGGTAACGCCACCGCCCCAACAGGCGTATTTTCTGTCTCCCAGGCGGTCGACCGCCAGGAAGTAACCGGGACCGACCTGGCTCAGGCAATGGTGAAGCAGCGTGGAATCCAGCCCTGGAATGGCCAGCGTGGCGACAGTCGCAGCAACGGTCTTGCCGCGCAGCACCGGCGAAATGCCCGGATCGGCAAAACCAAAATGGTAGAAATGACCGATCGTCGCGGTTTCCAGCCTGGCAAGCCTGTCCAGCTTCTCTTGGGGGATCGGTGCGGGCATCGGGTTGATCTTGTAAGTCATATTCGACATGTCACGTCTTTCAGTAGGTATTGGGACCCAGGATCAGGTCGGGCAGAAACGTGGCGACTTCCGGCACGTAGGTCAGCAGGACGAGAACCAGCATGAGGGGGATCAGGAAGGGCAGCACCGCGAGCGTCACCGCCTCGAACCGGACGCGGCCGACCTCCGAAACGATGTAGAGACCGATGCCCATGGGGGGCGTCGCGATTCCAATCAGGAGACCGAGCTGCATGATGATGCCGAAATGAACGCGGTCGACACCATAGGCATCGATCACCGGCAGCAACGTCGGCACCAGGATCAGCTTGGCCGGCACACCTTCGACAACGCAGCCCACCAGGATGATGAACACCAGCAGGAGAGCCAGAAAAACCGCCTTGCTCTCGGTCAGCGCAAAAAGGTGTTCCGCAATCTTCTGCGGCGCCCGGTCGATGGTCAGGAGCCAGCCCATCGCTATGGAAAAGGCGATGATGATCATGATCACCGCGGTCATCGACGCGCTGTCGCTGAGCGCTGCGGCGAATTTCTTCCAGGTAAGTTCCCCGTACCAGAGACCGAGGCAGCCGCAATAAAGACATGCAAGAACGCCGGCCTCGGTTGCGGTGACGAAACCGAACATGATGGACCCCAGAATGATCGCGGGGGCGACCAGCGCCAGGAAGCCGTGACGCGCGGTGCCGGCCACCTCGCGCATCGTTGCGCGCGGCTGGGTCGGAAAGTCGGAAAACTGTGCGCGGATGCGCACATAGATCATCAGGGCCAGTCCCACGACGATGCCGGGAACCAGCCCTGCGAGAAACATCCGCTCGATGCTCTGCTGCGCCAGGAAAGCGTAGAGCACCAGCCCGATCGACGGCGGGATCAGCGGTCCGATGACGGAGGAAGCCACGGTTACCGCGGCCGCGAAATCGGCTCGATAGCCGCTTTCGCGCATGGCCTTGATCTCGATTGCGCCCAGCCCCGCACAGTCTGCGACCGCTGCACCGGAAATCCCCGCGAAAATCATGGAACTCAGGATGTTGACCTGCGCCAGGCCGGCACGCAGATGGCCGACAAGCGCGTTGGCGAAGGCAAAGATGCGCTCCGTCACGCCGCAGGCGTTCATCAGATTGCCTGCAAGGATGAAGAAGGGCACGGCTGTCAGCGATGCCTTGTTGACCCCTTCCAGCATCTGCTGGGGGATCACCTGCAGGGCTGTCGAGAAATCCGAGGTCAGAAAGGTGATCAGAGCAGCCGTTCCAATGGATATGGCCACGGGAACGCGCAGCAGGATCAGGAAGATGAAACTTCCAAAAAGAATATAGGCCAAGGCTTCAGGCCTCCGGATGATGGCTGCTGACGTTCTCGGGCAGGCCCGCGGCCATCTTGGCAAGGTCCAAAAGTGCGACGAGACAAATCAGGAAGGTCGAGACGAAGAGCGGTAGGGAAAGCATCTGCCGGGCCAGTTCGACGCCATTGGGGAATATGGCGCCATCCACATAGCCGCGCGAAGTGGCGATCACTTTGGGCATCAGCCATAGCAGCGTCCCGCAAATGGCAAGCGCTGAGAGATCGGAAACCAGCCGCGTGAAGGCCATACCGAACAGGCCCGTCCTTTGAGCGAAGAAATCCACCCGGATGTCTCTCAACCTGACATAGACAGCGAAGAAACCGAAGAAGGAAAGCCAAACGAAGAACACCATCGTCCAGGGCCACATCCAGTAGGCGGACCAGCCGAAGGGGCGGGCCAGAATGGTGACGCCGGTCAGGGTCAACATCGCCAGCATGCAGATATTGCAGATCCAGACAAAAACGCCGCCAAGGCGCCACAACATCAGATCGAGCTTGAGAAGAGCACCTTGCAGCGCTCCTCCCGGTTCATGGTCTTTAAGCGGATACACTGCCCTATTCGCCGCGGGTTGCTTCAACCGTCTCGAGGAAGCCCTCCGGCAGCTCGCCGTTCTCGTTCATCTTCTGATAGAATTCCTGCATCCTGGCGACGAACGGACCTGTATCCAGCTCCGTGTAGGTGGCCCCGGCAGCCGTCATCCGCTCTATGCTCTCGTCTGCGACGGTCATCATGATCTCGCGGGACATGGCGCCCGCTTCGTCATAAGCCTTCAGAAGTCCGGCCTTGGTTTCGTCGGAAAGGGCCTCGTAGGCATCGATGTTCATCATGAAACCGATGGACTGCCAGTATTCGTTGTGACGGCTGATATAAGGTGCGACCTCGTTGAAGCGCATGGACTCGACCAGCGCGATCGGGCTGTTGACCGCCTGCACGATATCCTTGTTGATCGACTGATAGACCTCGGTCCAGGGGAGCGTGATCACTTCGGCGCCAAGATGGCTCCAGGTCGCGATTGCCAGCTTGTTCGGATGCATGCGCAGCTTTAGGCCGGCGATATCGTCCAGACCGTTGATCGGCTTGTTGGAGACGATCACGCGGTAGGGACCGCGCAGCACGGCCGTCGGATTTCCGAGCGGTGCGACACCGGATTCCGCTGCTGCCTTTTCGAACCAGCCCTTGACCAGATCGCTGTCCATGAAACGGACCCAGTGGTCATAGTCGTCGAACACGAAGGCCGGCGATGCCCAGACAAGCTCCGGCGCCCATTTCTTCATGTAGCCGTAGCCTTCGGCATAGATGTTGACGATCCCGGCCTGAAGCTGTTCCAGGACGGCATCTTCCTTGCCGAGTTGCTCGTTCGGAAAGACCTCGATGGTCAGCTCACCGCCGGTATATTCTTCGGTCAGGTCTGCGAATTTCTGAAAGACCTGTCCCTCCGGGCTGTCAACAGGCATTTTCGTGGCCATGCGCCAGGTTTCGGACATGGCAGATGTTGCGGTCAGAGACAGAGCAACAGCCGCAACTGTGGCTAATTTCAAGAACATGAAGAACCCCTCTGTGGTTGGAAGGCACGCGCGTTGACCGCGCTTGTTTGTCCAAATTTGAGCTCGTGCGAGGGCGGGGGGTCAAATTAAAAAGTTTTTTGATGTCGCAATTGTTTTTTATCGCGAATTCATCACGAAGAGGCGGATTTCACGCGTGCGTTTTCATCCGCATGCCAACAAGGAAAGAACCGTCTCTGCAGGATGTCCGATGCGCCATCGTCTCTCCCGCGCGCATCTTCCAATGTTCGTTTCCAAGCGCGATATTGGCGGTAAGATACTGAATTCACAACATTAAAGACCTATCCTAGATTTACCAGATCGAGCCTTGAGTCAAATTCTCCTTGCAGGCGACGAATGTCTGTGCTTCCCTTTTGCGAAATAAATTCCAAAAATGAATTTTATTTCAAATGAAGAAGCCGAGGAGCGAGATGAACGACGGCCAGGGCCTGACGCCCACGAAAAGCGATGGGGACGCCGATCTTGCGGCACGCGCCGCATGGCTGCATTACGTCGGTGGCATGACCCAGGCCGAGGTTGCCAAGCGCCTCAATGTTCCCAACACCCGTGCCCACCGCTATATCGCCCGGGCCCAGAACGAGGGCCTGGTCCGCATCTTCGTCGACGTGGAAGCCACCGATTGCGTTCAGCTCGAAACCGAACTGATGAACCGCTACGGCCTCGGCTTCTGCCGGATCGGCATGGATATTCCCGACAACAATCCAATCCCGCTGAAGACGTTGTCGGCCGTCGGCGCTAATTTCTTCATGCAGGCTGCCGCTGGGCGCAAACATCAGGTTATCGGCGTTGGAAATGGCCGGACGCTCGCCGCGTCTGTGAACGCCATGGGCCGACAGGCCACGCCGGATGTACGCTTCGTGTCCGTCCTCGGCGGCCTGACCCGGTCCTTCGCCGCCAATCCCTACGACGTCATCCATCGGCTCGCTCAGAAGACAAGCGCCGCCTCGTTTCTCATGCCGGCACCGCTCTATGCCAACTCCGCCGGAGACAAGCAGGTGATGCTGAAGCAGTTTGGCATTGCCGAAACCATGGAGTTGATCGACGAAGCCACGCTGGTTGTCGTGGGTATCGGCGACGTCGGCAGCGACGAAGGCGGCATCAGCTGCTCCATGCTCGATGGCGGCTCGGCGGCAGTGGACCTGCGCAAGGCCGGCGCGGTTGCGGAGATGCTTGGACAGTTCCTGAGCGAAGACGGCAGCATCCTGACCAGCCCCTATGACGACCGTGTCATGGCGCCACCCCTTGAAACCCTGAGGGGACGAGAGGTCGTCGCCATCGCAGGCGGGAAGACCAAGATTCCAGCTATCCGCGCGGCACTCGCGAGCGGCTTGCTCACCGGATTGATCACAGACGAAGCCACAGCCCGGGTTGTCGTCGAGCGGCCTCCGGCATAGGCGCCGGGAGCACTTTAAAGTCAGGGCTTTTTGGGAGGAAAGACCATGTACGAAAAGGAAAAGGATCTGATTTCCACGTTTCTAAACGGTGGAATGAGCAGGCGTACCCTGATCCGGAGGCTTGGGGCCTTGGGGCTCACGGCGGCATCCGCCGGAACATTGCACAACATGATGGCGACCCGCGCATTGGCTGCGGATTTCGACTGGAAGAAACATTCCGGCAAAAGCATAAAACTGCTTCTGAACAAGCATCCCTACACGGATGCCATGATCGCCAATCTGGACACGTTCAAGCAACTGACCGGCATGGATGTCTCCTATGACGTCTTCCCGGAAGACGTCTATTTCGACAAGGTCACGGCGGCCCTGTCCTCCGGATCCTCGGAATACGACGCCTTCATGACCGGCGCCTACATGACCTGGACCTACGGACCGGCCGGCTGGATCGTCGATCACAATGAATGGCTGAGCGACCCGGACAAGACCAATCCGCATTACAATTGGTCCGACATGCTGGAAGGCGTGCGCAAGTCCTGCGCCTGGAACGGCATCCCGGGCGGCAAGCTTGGCTCAGACGACGCCAAGCAATGGTGCATCCCCTGGGGCTACGAGCAGAACAACCTCACCTACAACAAGGCAATGTTCGACAAGGCGGGCGTTGCCGTCCCGACCAATATGGACGAACTCATCGAGGCCGCGGCCAAGGTGCAGGCCGGAAACGACGGCATCTACGGCATCGGCGTGCGCGGCTCGCGCTCCTGGGCAACCATCCACCCCGGCTTCCTGTCGGCTTACGCCAACTTCGGCGAAATGGACCTGACCAACGACAACGGCAAGCTTTCCGCCGCCATGAACACCGACGGATCGAAGGCCTTCCACGCCAAGTGGGTCAAGATGATCCAGGACAGCGGCGCAAGCGACTGGTCGACCCATACCTGGTATCAGGTCGGCACGGATCTTGGGGCTGGCAAGTCGGGCATGATCTTCGATGCCGACATTCTCGGCTACTTCATGAACGGCGGCGACAACGCCATGGCCGGCCAGTTGGCCTACGCGCCGTTCGCGGCCAACCCAGATGCCAAGGGTCCGACGCCGAACATCTGGATCTGGTCGCTGGCCATGTCCAAGTTCTCCAAGGACCTGGATGCCACTTGGTATTTCATGCAGTGGGCCTCCGGCCCCGAGCATGCCCTCTTCGGCGCTCAGAAGATGGATTTCGTGGATCCGGTCCGCAACACGGTCTGGCAGGACGAGATGTTCCAGGAGAAGCTCAACAAGAGCTATCCGGGCTACGTGGACATGTACAAGACGTCCGCGCCCGGCGCCTCGATCAAGTTCACGCCTCAGCCGCTGTTCTTCGATCTGACCACGGAATGGGCCGCCACGCTGCAGCGTATGGTCGCCAAGGAAGTCCCGGTCGATGAAGGTCTGGATCAGCTCGCCGACAGCATGAACGGTCAGCTTTCCGAAGCCGGCCTGCGCTGATCAGCATCAACGTCAACTGACATGTGCAGGGCACTCCGTCCTGCACACCCTTCCAGCGAACCGGCAGCGGCTGGAGCGCCGCGCGCCATGGAGGTCTTATGTCCGTTCAAGCCGACATGCCAGTCTTGCGGCGCTCCAGCCGCCTGTCCAGGACGCTGCTGCCCTACCTGCTCAGCCTGCCGGCGCTTTTGGTCTGCATCGGGATCCTGATCCCGTTCGTAACGGCTATCTATTACTCGCTTCAACGCTACCGCATGTCCCAGCCCTGGAACCGGGGCATGAACTGGGGCGAGAACTATCTGAATTTCTTCACCGATTCCGATTTCTGGAACACCTTGAAGGTATCGCTCGTCTATGCGGGACTGACGGTCGGCATCGAGCTTGTCCTGGGGCTCGCGATTGCGCTGCTGCTTCAACGGCGCAGCCGGGTGAACAACTTCGTGTCGATCATGCTCCTGATGCCGCTGATGACGGCGCCCGCGCTGGCAGCTCTCATGTTCAAGCTGATGACCAATCCGAATTTCGGCATCCTGAGCTACTTCATGCAGTTGATCGGGTTCCAGGATTTCCGCTGGGCATCATCGCCGGACACCGCACTCCTGACCGTCATCCTCGTGGATGTGTGGGTCTATACGCCGTTCATCATGATCCTGCTGCTGGCGGGTCTGCGATCCCTGCCGACCCAGCCTTTCGAGGCGGCCGCGCTCGATGGCGTGCCACGGTTGGAGCAGTTCTGGCGGATCACGCTGCCGATGCTGTCGCCCTACATCCTAACCGCAGCCCTGTTCCGCCTGCTCGATTCCATACAGCAGTTCGACATCATCTACGCCATGACCCAGGGCGGCCCAGGAAACCGTCTGATGGTGTTCCAGGTCGAGGCCTATCTGAACTTCTTCCAGTCCACCAATGTGGGACGATCGGCGGCATTACTCATGATCCTCTGGGCCATCACCTACGCGCTGTCCAACGTCTTCGTGAAAAACTGGTTGCGCCTGCGCGAACGCGCCAAAGGAGGGGCATAACCATGGACCACCGATCACCAGTGGAACGCATTTTGCGAGCCCTCGCCCTCATCGCCATCGTGGTTTTCTTCATGTTCCCGATCTTCTGGATCGTGCTCATGTCGCTGCAGACCAACGAGACCATTTTGCGCTCACCGCCCAGCATGTCTTTCGTGCCGACCCTTAAGAACTATGCGGCGATTATTTCCGGTGAACTCGATTCCAACGCGGGCACCATGAGCATCCACTTCATGAACAACCTGCTGAATTCGATTCTGCTGTCGGTGTTCTCGGTGGCGCTAGCGCTGCTCCTGGGGGTTCCGGCTGCCTATGCCTTCGCCCGGCACAAGTTCCGCGGCTCGGAGGACATCGCTTTCACGTTGTTGTCATTCCGCTTCGCCCCGCCTCTGCTGGTGCTGTTACCGCTGACGCTTTATTTCCAGGCGCTTGGACTGGCAAATACCTATCTCGGACTGGTCTGGGTTTACCAGTTGATCTGCCTGCCGCTGATCCTTTGGATTGTGCGCGGCTATTTCGAGGATATCTCGCCGGACATCGAACACGCCTACCGCATCGCCGGACATGGCTGGTTCGCCACTTTCAAGAAAATCGCCCTGCCGCTGGCCGGTCCGGGCATCGCGGCAGCCGGCCTCCTGGCGTTCATTTTCGCCTGGAACAATTTTGTCTTCGCACTGGTTCTGGCTTCCGCCGACAAACAGCCGGTGACGGTCGGCGCCCTCGCCTTCGTCACGGCCTCCGGCATCCAATACGGCCAGATCGCCGCCGCGATCGTCATGTCGATCGCCCCGACCCTGCTTCTTGCCCTTTGGGCGCAACGCTATCTGGTGGAAGGCCTTTCGCTCGGCGCGGTGAAAGGATGAACTCATGAGCCGTATTGAACTTAAAAAACTTGTCAAGCGCTTCAAGGACACCGAAGTGCTCTCAGGCATCGATCTGGATGTGCCCGAAGGCAGCACCCTGGTTCTGTTCGGCCCCTCCGGCGCAGGCAAGACCGTCTTGCTCCGCTGCATCGCCGGCGCCGTCGAACAGGACGATGGGGAGGTCCTGATTGGCGAAGAAGATGTAACTGATGTGCTGCCGGAGCATCGCGGAATCGGCATGGCGTTTCAAAACTTCGCGCTGTTTCCGCACATGGATGCCTTCGACAACATCGCAAGCCCCCTCACCGCGTGCGGCAAGACAGCTGATCAGATCCGCGCCGGTGTCGATACGGTCGCCAAGCTGCTTAAAATCGATCACGTCCTGTCCCACACGCCCAAGGCCCTGTCGAACGGACAAAAACAACGAACCGCGCTCGCTCGCGCGCTCGTATCTCGCCCAAAGGTTCTGCTGCTCGACGATCCGTTGCGCAACGTAGATGCCAAACTGCGGTTCGAGATGCGTCTGGAACTGCCCCGCCTGCTGGCGGATCAGGGCGCCACGGTCATCTATGTCACTCAAGACTACCGGGAAGCCATGGCGCTCGGGGACCGGATCGCCGTGCTCGACGGCGGCCGGATCATCCAGAACGGCACGCCGGAGGAGATCTACCGGCGCCCGGCGACGATCAACATCGCCAAACTGTTCGGCGATCCGACTATCAACCTTCTGGATGTGGTTCCTCAAAGCGACGCCTCCGGCGTCTATGCCACCCTGTCCGACCGGAGGATCCAGCTCGACCCAGGATTATCCGGTAATGTCGGCAGGGAGTGTGTCCTCGGCCTGCGACCGGAGGCGTTGAGCTTCACGACCGCCAATGACGGCGTGCCCGTCACCATCGAAGCGGAAACGCCATTCAACGAAAAGGCCGTCACCTTGGTCACCACGCTGCGCAAACGGGAAATACTCGTCTCCCGTCCGGCGGAAACGCCCGCACCCACATCTGGAACGGCGCACATCACCATCGATCCGAGCGACGCCGTCCTGTTCGATCGCCAGACCGGCATCCGGCTCGACCCGAACGGAACCACTCACACAGCGGAGAAAGCAGCATGAGCGACGTTCTGCTCGACCTTCGGCAGATCGACAAGATCTACAACGAGACCTCCCGCCATCCGGTCCGGGCGGTCAAGGATCTGAACCTGAGCGTGACCCAGGGTGAAATCGTCGCGCTGTTGGGATCGTCCGGCTGTGGCAAGACCTCCACTTTGCGCATGATCGCCGGGTTCGAAACGGTGTCCTCGGGCGATATCCTCATCAAGGGACGCCCGGTTCACAAACTCGCACCGGCCAAGCGGAACGTGGCGATGGCCTTTGAAGGGTACTCGCTCTATCCGCCGCTGACGGTCGAGGAGAACATCGCCTTCGCCCTCAAGTCGGAGCGTTTGGCGAAGGAGGAGGTTCGGAAAAAGGTGGCGGAGATCGCCCATCTTCTGGAGATCGAGGACATTCTGGACCGCTATCCCGGATCGATCTCCGGCGGGCAACAGCAAAGAGCGAGCCTTGCCCGGGCCCTGATCCGCAATGCGGACCTGCATTTGCTCGACGAACCGATGGGCCAGCTGGAGCCGCAGCTCAGGGCTTTGTTGCGCGGCCGCCTCAAGCACTTCATCAAGGAACGCGGGCTGACCGCCATTCTGGTGACCCACGACCAGACGGAAGCCAATGCGCTCGCGGATAGGATCGCGGTGATGGAGGGCGGCGCCCTGCAGCAATTCGACTCGCCGCTTCGTCTCAAGGACCGCCCCGCCAACCTGTTCACCGGCACATTCATCGGCGAACCGCCCATGAACGTGTTTCCTGCCCATGCGGAAGCAGACGGCGGCAATCTGAAACTGAACCTCGCCGACGGGGTCTGTCTAACCTATCCGGCAAGCGCCTTTTCAGATGAGCTCAAGGCGCGCCTGCTGGCATCGGATGCGTTCGTCATCGGTGTGCGGCCCCATGCGGTGAAAATCACCGCCGGTGGCCACCCGGCCAAGGTCTATGCCAATCAGTGGCTTGGTGACCAGACCCACATCGCGGCCCGTTTCGCCGGCCAGACAATCGTCTCGGTCCGCCACGACAGGGCCCATCATGCACCGGGCGAAACCATAGGCATCGACGTGGCGGCCCATGATCTTCACATCTTCGCGACGGACAGCGGTCGCGCCTTCTCTCACGGAGGAGCGCTTGCATGAGCGGGGAGGTGCTCATTGGGGTCGATGCGGGCACGTCGGTCATCAAGGCCGTCGCCTATGACCTGTCCGGCCGTCAGCTCGCCTTTGCGCATCGACGGAATGTCTACCATAGCCGGCCCGACGGCGGCGTTGAGCAGGACATGGCCCGGACCTGGCGGGACACGGCGGAGGTTTTGAAGACCCTGGTTGAGAAGCTTCCGGGCGGCTCATCAAATGCCCTAGCCCTTGCCGTCACAGGCCAGGGAGACGGAACATGGCTGGTCGACGCCGACGGAGAGCCGGTCCACGATGGCTGGCTTTGGCTCGACGCACGCTCGGCGGAGACCGCCCAGGACCTTTCCGATTCAGAAGCGATCGAGACGATCTACCGGGAGACGGCGACCGGGCTGAACGTCTGCCAGATGCGCACTCATCTGGTCCACATGGCCCTCCATCAGCCGGAGCTTTTGGAACGCAGCGCGGCAGCTCTTCACTGCAAGGACTGGCTCTATTTCAAATTGACCGGCGTGATCGCCGCCGATGTTTCGGAGGCCGGGTTCACGTTCTGCTCCTACAAAACCGGCGCTTACAGCGACGCCGTCATCGATGCGCTCGGCTTGAGGTCCCACCGACACTTGCTGCCGCCCATCGTGGACGGCACACGGCGGGCCGACGCTCTTACAGTAGAAGCGGCGGCCCTCACGGGCCTGCCGGCAGGTCTACCTGTCTGCCTGGGAGGCGTGGATGTCACGTGCTGCGCGCTTGGGGCCGGTCTGCATGATCCCGCCGCCGACCGGGGCGTCACCATTCTGGGGTCGACGGGCATGCATATGCGTTTCATTTCCGGCGCCGATCAGGTGGTCGTCAACTCGGAGCGGTCGGGTTACACGATGCCGTTCCCGGGTGGCGCATTCGCCCAGATACAGACCAACATGGCAGCGACGCTGAACATCGACTGGGCGCTTGGCCTGATGCGCGAGATGCTGCTCAGCTCAGGCGTTGAGAAAACGCAGGACGAGCTTCTGATCGGCCTGGATGACAAGATCCTCGCCGCTCGGCCGGGAGCCGCCTTCTACCTGCCCTATATTTCCTCCGCCGGCGAACGGGGGCCCTTTGCCGATCCCACGGCACGAGCCGCCTTAACCGGCATGGATCAAAACACCGGCTGGTTCGACATCCTGCGTAGCATCTTCGACGGTCTGGTTCTTGCGACCCGTGACTGTTATCGGGCGCTTGGACATGTGCCCGGCGAAATTCACCTGACCGGCGGGGCGGCCAAATCCGGCGCGCTCAAGAGACTTCTGGCCGCCGCTTTGCGGGCACCGGTCAAGACCGTGGCGCAACCTGAAGCCGGAGCAGCCGGAGCGGTCATGATGGCCGCCGTGCAGCAAGGGCTCTATCCGGACCTGACATCGGCGACCCGCGCCTGGGTCGATCCCCTCGTCGAGCCCGCCGAAGAGCCGGATCCCAAGCTTGCCGACACGTTCGACACCCTGTTTTCCGCCTATCTCGCGACCCGAGGCGCCATGTCGGAGACATGGGCGGAACAAGCCCTCGCCCGGAGGAAGCTCTCATGAGAACGGAAGTGGCCATCATCGGCGACCGGTTCATGCTGTCCGAGATGTTCGCCGCCGCACTGCACGAGGCCTGCGGCGACCGCATCGTCTGCCGCAGCCTGGATCTTCCCTGGCCGGATGAGCCAATGGAGCACGGCTACGCGGTTCCGGGCATGGAGGGCTTGAAGGAATATATGGGAACGCCGGAGCAGGTCCTTGCTCATCTGGGCGATGCTCCGATCCTGGTGACCCATCTGGCGCCGTTGTCGAGGTCGGTGTTCGAAGCCGCACCGGAGCTCAAACTTGTCGCGGTTTCCAGAGGCGGACCCGTTAATGTGGCCATGGACGCCGCCGCTGCACACCGGGTTCTTGTCGTCAACACACCCGGACGCAACGCCTCCGCTGTAGCTGAGTTCACCATCGGCGCCATTCTCGCCGAAACGCGCAACATCACCAAAGGCCATGACGCCCTGCGCAAAGGGGTGTATCGAGGCGATCTTTACCGCGCCGATGTAACCGGCGACGAACTCTCCGACATGACTGTCGGGATTATCGGCTACGGCGCCGTCGGCACTCGGGTTGTGAGGCTCCTGCGCGCCTTCGGCACCCGCATTCTGGTGTGCGACCCTTACGTTCAACTGTCAGCGGATGACGCAAATGCCGGTGTCGAACATGTGTCGCTCGAGACAGTGCTGCGCCAGTCGGACGTGGTTTCGCTCCACCCCCGGGTCACCGATGAAACCCGGGGCATGATCGGCTTCAAGGAACTCGCGGATATGAAGCCCGGCGCCGTACTGGTGAACACGGCCAGAGGGCCTTTGATGGATTACGACGCGCTCTATGACAGCCTGAAAAGCGGCCACCTGGGTGGTGCCATGCTGGAGACCTTCGCCATTGAGCCGACCCCGCCCGACTGGCCACTGCTGCAACTACCCAATGTCACCCTGACACCGCATATCGCCGGGGCGTCGCTCAAGACCGTTCGCATCGCCGCCTCGAAAGCCGCCGAGGAAGTTCGGCGCTGGCTCGACGGCGAGCCACCTGTGAACCCATGCTGAGGACAAGCCTAGGATGAGTGTCAGCGGTTCCCGAACGCCAAATATCGGAAGCAAGGAAAATCCCGTCGACCTTCTCGTCGCCGGCGGAGGCATCAATGGTGTCGGCGTTGCGCGCGACGCGGTGGGTCGCGGCCTGTCCGTCATTCTGTGCGAGAAGGACGATCTGTCGGAAGGCACCTCCTCCCGCTCCGGCAAATATATCCATGGCGGTCTTCGTTACCTGGAATATTACGAATTCCGGCTGGTGCGTGAAGCGTTGATCGAGCGCGAGGTCGTCCTCAACGTGGCTCCGCACCTGTCGAAACCGTTACGTCTTATCCTGGTCCACAGTCCCGAACAACGGCCGCGCTGGCTGATCCGTTTAGGCCTGGTTCTTTATGATCATTTGGGCGGGCGCAAACGGATCCCCGGCTCGAAAGGCGCCGATCTCAAGGCGGAATGGGGAAACACGTTGCTCCGGCCGACCTTCGACAAAGGCTTTGCCTACTGGGATGTGTGGATCGACGACGCCCGGCTTGTTGTCCTTAACGCGGTCGACGCGGCAAGACGGGGCGCCGAGATCCTGACCCGAACGGCCCTGAACGCCGCCGAACGCGAGGGCGATCTCTGGCGGGCGACCTTGCGCGACACGCGAAGCGGAGCAGAGAGCACGGTCCATGCCCGGGCGATCTTCAATGGCGCTGGTCCATGGGTGAAAAAGGTCGTTACGTCCATTGACGGAGCCACCTCCAAATCCAGCGTCCGTCTGGTCAAGGGCAGTCACATCATCATGCGCAAGTGGTGGAGCGGAGAAAATGGCTTTGTGCTGCAAGCTCCTGACAAACGCCTCATCTTCGTCAATCCCTATTTCGACGACCTCGCCCTGGTGGGCACAACGGATGTGCCGTTCAACGGCCCTCCAGAAAATGTGCGGATCGATCAGGTTGAGATCGACTACCTGCTCGACATATTGAACAGCTACTTCATCCAGCAGCATGGTTCGCCGGACGTGCTGCATGCCTATTCCGGTGTCCGGCCCCTGTTCGATGACGACGGCGACAAATCGGCATCCGCCGTTACCCGCGACTACACTTTCGAACTGGATGCTGGACGCGAAGGCGCTGGCCGGCAGGCACCTTTACTCAGCGCGTTCGGTGGCAAACTGACGACTTATCGAAAGCTCGCTGAACACGCGCTTGAACGACTTGCCCCGTTCTTTCCCAAGATGGGGGCCGCCTGGACCGATAACGCGCCCCTGCCCGGAGGCGATATTCCGGATGCGAATATGAATGCCTGGCTCGCGTCCCTCCAGAGCTCCTTCCCGGAACTACCGCCGGACCTGCTTCGCCACTACGGGCGCTGCTATGGCACCGCGACCTTCGACCTACTGACAGGCGTCCTATCCCTTGCAGATCTCGGAACGCATTTCGGCGGGCTCTTTTATGAAATCGAAGCCCGCTGGCTGACCGACCACGAATGGGCCCAGACAACCGAGGACATGCTGGTCCGGCGGACGAAGCACGGGCTTTTCATGAGCGACGCGGAAAAAGCATCGGTCGAGGCCTGGATGACACGCAGACGGGGGGCGGCATGACGGCTTACGAAGCTTTGCAAGCCAATCCGGAATTCGCGGCCTTGCGAACGGTCTCGGCCCGGCTGGGCTCGGATCCGTTGCAGGTTCAAGGGCCGGGCGGCAACACGTCGATCAAGTCCGATGGCATCATGTGGGTGAAGGCCTCCGGCACCTGGCTCTCGGACGCTGAGACACAGGATATCTTCGTGCCGATCGACTATCATGGCCTGGCTCGGGCGATTACGGAGGACGATGAAAGCGCTGATGACGTCGGACCGTTTACTCACGCATCCGACAACCCGTCCGGCCTCAGAGGGTCCATAGAGGCGACCGTGCATGCCAGCTCACCGGCCAAAGTCGTGCTGCACACCCATTGCGTGGCCACGATCGCGGCGGCGATCCGGGAGGACGCGCCCACGTTTCTGGCAGAAAAGCTCGCTGGCCTCTCCTTTGCGTTCATCCCCTATGCCAAACCCGGCAGCGGCCTTGCCCGTGCGATCCGCACCCACGCCCCGGCCGGAATCGAGATCCTTATTCTCGGCAATCACGGTCTCGTAGTCTGTGGCGAAACGGTTGCTGAATCCGACAGTCTGCTGCGCGAGGTCAGTGCCCGACTGAATCCGGCAACCAGGGCAGATCCGGCGGATACCTCCCAGGCACTCAAGGATCGACTTTCGGGAACCGGCTGGATGCCCGTGCCCCATGGGCCAACCCAACGGATCGCGTTGGATGATCGCTTGCTCGCGATTGCCGATGGGCGGACGCTCTATCCGGACCATCTGGTGTTCCTGGGACCGGGCGTCACCGTGGCCATGCCCTCCGAGACCGTTTCGCAGGCCTTGGCAAGAGCTGTCCAATCCCCGTCCCCCAGCAAGCTGGTGATCGTACCCGGCCACGGCGTTATCATGCCGGAAACGGCTTCCCGTTCCGAGCTGGCCCTTGCCGCGGCATTCGGCGACGTGCTGACGAGGGTCGACCCGGATGCAGCCGTGACGCGGCTGTCGAAGGACCAGGAAGCGGAACTCCTCGACTGGGACGCGGAGACTTACCGGCAGTCGCTCAACAAGGAGCAAGGCAAGGAGGCACACGTCACATGATCGGTGGCTCGTTGTTCGTCGGGATCGATATCGGAACGTCCGGCGTCCGGGCCGCGGCCATCGGTCCGGACAGAACGATTCTGGGCCTTGGTCGTGCCGTTATCGAAACGGACGACCAAATCCGGCGAGACCCCGCCGTGTGGGAGCAAGCGCTCGGTAACTGCCTCCGCGACCTGGGACAGACGGTGGATCTTTCCGCGATTGCCGGAATTTGCGTGGACGGAACATCAGGCACCGTTCTTGCCCTGGACGGAAAGGGACAGCCGATCGGGCACGCCCTGATGTACAACGACGCGGTCGCGGACCAACGCATTCCCGAAGAGATTGGGGCTGTCGCGCCAAGCCAAAGTGCGGCCCATGGTGCCAGTTCGGCCTTGGCCCGCGCAATACAGTTGCAGCGTCGGCCAGGTGTTGCCCGGATCGTGCATCAGGCTGACTGGATCGCCGAGCGGCTTGCGGGTGCACCTGTACCGAGTGACGAAAGCAATGCGCTCAAGACCGGCTACGACCCGGTCAGCCGAATCTGGCCGGAATGGCTCGACGGAACCTCGATCCGCAGAACCCTGCTGCCAGAGGTCGTGCCCACGGGGACGGTCACCGCCCGCACCGGCGGTGAATTCGGGCTGCCTGCCGGAATTCCGATCGTCGCCGGAATGAGTGACGGCTGCGCATCGTTCCTCGCGACCGGCGCCAAGCGCCCCGGAGACGGAGTGACGGTGCTCGGAACCACCATGACTTTGAAAGTGCTGTGCGACGGTCCGTTGTTCGCGCCGGAATATGGCATTTACAGTCACCGGATCGGCGATCTGTGGCTCACGGGCGGCGCCTCCAACAGCGGCGGCGCGGCGCTTCTCGCGCATTTCGATCTCGACCAAATGGCGAACCTCACCGCCAGGATCGATCCGGAGACGCCCTGCGAACTCGGCTATTATCCGCTGCCCCGCCCAGGCGAGCGGTTTCCAATCAACGATCCGAAGCTGCCGCCCCGCGTGACACCGCGGCCGGAAGACGATGCCGCCTTCTTCAAGGGTTTGCTAACCGGGATCGCCCGGATCGAGAAGCTCGGCTACCAGCGTCTCGTGGAGCTCGGTGCTCCGGCATTGACCAGCGTGAGGACCGTTGGCGGCGGTGCGGACAACTCGGTCTGGACCCGCATCCGGCTCAAGCTGCTTGATGTTCCGGCCGAAGCGGTCCTCGCCAAGGAAGCCGCGGTCGGATCCGCGCTCATCGTCCGCGAGGCCTTGTCCTGACATGCCGCAAACGATCACCCACCTTTCTGAAATCCTTGGCTCCGTCGATGGCTTGCTGCTCGACCAGTTCGGTGTGCTGCATGACGGCAAGAGGGCTTTTCCGGGCGCGATAGAGTGCGTTCAAGCTCTTCAAGAGCGCGGGGTACCGATGGTTGCCCTGTCCAATTCGGGACGGCGCGCCAGACCCAACGCGGATCGCCTGGCCCGGCTCGGCTTCTCGGTGGGCGCCTTCAAAGCCGTCGTCACATCAGGCGAACTTGCCCGCGACCTGCTGCTTCAACGCCTTGCAGATAACCACCTTACCGAGGGTGGAGCCGTCTTGCTCCTGTCGCGGGAAAACGATCACAGCCTGATTGACGACCTTCCCGTTACAGGAGCCCGCCCCGGGGACCCTATCGAGCTCGTAATCATCAGCGGCAATAACCCCGAAACACACAGCCGGGAGGATTACAGGCGCCTTCTTACCCCACTGGCCCGCGCCGGCGTTCCCGCCATCTGCGCCAATCCGGACACCATGATCTATGCCGGAAACCAAGCTTCGTACGGACCTGGCCTCGTGGCGAAGGACTATGCCGATGCGGGTGGCGAGGTCGTCTATCTCGGCAAGCCGGATGCAGCCATGTTCTCCGCCGGCTTGCGGGCACTCGGTCCGATCACGCCCGAGCGATGCCTGATGATCGGCGATAGCCCCCGTCATGACATTCTCGGCGGCAACCGCGCCGGATGCCGAACCCTGCTGATCACTTCCGGTGTCCAGGCCGGCACGCCGGACGGCGAAGCCACCGCGGATTTCTCAATGGAAAAGCTGAGGTTTTAACGGCACGCGACCGCCAAGCGGCCGACGCAAGCCCGATCTCGAAACAAAAAAGGAGACGCTCAAAATGAAAAAGGCAGAACTCTCGCTCCGTAAGGAGTTGATCGCCCGATGCCGGGAAATGAACGCGAACGGAATCAATCAGGGAACGTCAGGCAACATTTCGGTCCGCTACGAAGACCGCATGCTCATTTCGCCATCCGCCACACCCTACGATCAAATGGAACCGGACATGATCGCGTCCGTGGATCTCAACGATCCGTCGGGCACCTGGGAAGGCCCCCTGAAACCTTCGACTGAATGGCGCTTCCACCACGCCTTGTTGCGCGAGCGCAAGGATGCCGAAGCCGTCGTGCACGCCCATCCGACCTATTGCACAACGCTGGCCATCGCGAGGAAGGAAATTCCTTCCTGCCATTACATGATCGCGGCTTTCGGCGGCACCAATGTGCGCTGTGCCGGATACGCGACCTTCGGCACGAAGGAGCTGTCTGAACTCGCTATCGAGGCGATGCAGGACCGGACCGCCTGCCTGTTGGCTAATCATGGCATGATCGCCGTGGGTGAAAGCCTTTCCAAGGCCATGTGGCGGGCTGTCGAACTAGAGACGATCGCCCGGCAATATTACCTGAGCCTCCAGATCGGCGGACCGGTTCTCCTGTCCGATCAGGCCATCGCCGACACACTCAAGTCCTTTTCCGGTTACGGCCTTCAAGATGGAAAGGGCAAAAAGAAAGCTAGCGCCTGACCCATGTCTCCTGTCCGAACCGGTGCCTATTGGCTTCTCTTACCGGAGTTTAGCAACCCGTTCGACCGCGAGAGCGCAAACGCAGGAGAACGCTTCTACAGGAATTTCAATCCACGCTTTGTCGCCAACGCCGCAAATGGCGGTCCGCATTGGATGCGCGTCCTCCACGCCCTCCGCCGCGGACATGCGGACACGCTGAAACAGAACGGTGTATCCCCAGGGCTAATCGAGGACATTCACGGCCGCGAAGGCGCCAGCGTAATAGGCATTCGCTACGCCAACTCGGCCAGCCTACCGCTCCTGGCAGACCTCCTGTCAAAATACTCGACCGTGACCGGGCATCTCGCCCAGCAGCCGGCCCGGCTGGTCGGCTTCGTTGAGGCCAAAGAAACGGCGCCCTGGTTCGAAAACCCAGATGAAAAGCGCGGCCGGCGCGGGAAATGAGTTTGAGTGGAAAACGCGTCCAGCCGAAAATTACCATTTGGAGACCTCCAAATGAATGGCGGCATTGCGCCTCCATTTCGGACGCTCAACGCTTCAGACAAACTTTCCAAAAGCGGTCACTCGAATTGCGGTGTTTCTTTGCTGTTTGGGCACGCAGTCTGCCGGTTATATTCAGTGAACGCATCATTTGGGTGAATGAACTTATGATAGCATTCGCCTGGGTGTGCACGATTGCTGATTGTCTGCGATCACTACCCAACTTGATCTCGTTTCCGTACAAGGTTTCTACAAGGTGTCGTTACACCAGACCACAATTCCAACAGCGCGTTCAGCTTGGTATTTACCAAGCGTCCTGGGAACGATTTGCTTAAATGTGTGCATATTGACGACAGCTATTGAATTAACAAAATGCCTCGCTCTCTCTGAACAGACATGGGAACCCATATGATTGAGCTCAAGGAAGGCCAGCGCCTCAGTCAAGCGGCACGACGTCTTCTCGATTACATCGAACAGCATCCGAGTTCAGTTCTGATCAGCTCCGCAGTTGAGCTCGCCCAGAAGATCGACGCCTCGGACGCCACAGTGATCCGGGCTGTCCAGTCGCTGGGTTTCGAGGGCTTGCCACACCTGAAGTCAGCCATTGCCGAAAAGCTCGACGCCGGTGTCAGGTCGCCGGTTGAAAAAGTCGGTACGACCGTCGATGAACTGATCCGCAAGGGCGACCAATCCCCTTTCGACCTCGTGCTGGAAGCCTATTCCCAAACCCTGCCGCTGCTCGCCTGTTCCGGCATCCGGGAAGATGTCGACCGCGCCACCCGGCTGCTCACCCGGGCCGGGCGCATCGGCTTCCATGGGGCAGGGCCCTCATTTCGTCTCGCGCAGCAAACGGCGACGCATCTGCTGCGGACCGGCTTTTCCACCTATACTCTTTCCGGTTCCGGGACGGGCTTCGCGGATTCGCTGCTGATGCTCCGGCCCGACGATGTCGTCGTGATGCTTGCCTTCGGGAAAGCCGTCAAGGAGGCCCGGCTCGTCAAGGCGGAGCTCGCCCGGATCGGCGGCCGGCTTCTCGTGGTGACTGACAATCCGGAAGGACAGCTCGCTCAGGGAGCCGATGCGCTCATCACCGTTCCGCGAACCGAAGTGGGCAACATGACCCTTTACGGCACCACGCTGCTGGTTCTTGAAGCCGTGGTTCTTTCCCTCACGAAGAGCGATACGTCGCTCGCCCTTGAGACCGCCCGCCGTCTTCAGGAGTTCCGGCTGGAACTCAGTAGTCACGAACCGTCGACCAATTAAGATATTGTAGTATATACTACTTTTTATGAGTAAAACATTCCACAAATGCGGAAACGTGGATAAAACTTGAGTTTTCTAGTTTTGAATCATTCTAAATTATTGAATAATAAGTTGAATTAAGATTATTGATACGATATCTCTGGCTCCGGCGCCGCGCATTCTATCGAACCTTGACCTCGACAGGAGCCAATCATGATCATTCGAAATTCTCTAAACGTAGTGTTTGCTGCATTGGCGTTGGCCTTAACATGCAGCCCGGGGTTCGCTCTGGACGATCGTGTTCTTCAGATCGCGTCTCCGCGCGAAATTACCAGCCTCGATCCGCAGGATACGGGCTTTCATTTCCGCCGGTTGCGCGTAGCCGAGACCCTTGTCACGACCGATCCACAAGGCAATCTCGTTCCTCAGCTCGCCGAGAGCTGGCAGGTCAGCGAAGACGGACTGACCTGGACCTTCGATATCCGAGACGGCGTTAAGTTTCACGACGGCAGCGTGCTCACAGCCGATTGGGTGGCTGACAGGTTCTCGACGTTCGCGGAACAGGGCAATCTGATCGCCACCCTGCCGATCGAGGTCGTGGAGGCCGGCGACGGTACGGTCGTTTTCAAGCTCGAAAAGCCTTTCAGCCTGGTGCCGGCGTTTCTGACCGATGCCACGTCGATCATTCTTGCTCCGTCATCCTATGCCTCAGACGGCACCGTGACGCAGATCGTCGGCACCGGCCCTTACCGGGTTGAGGTGATCGACGGGAAAAAGGCCGCCGACCTTGCCGCCTTCGACGACTATTGGGGCGAGCCGGCCAATATCGGCAAGGTCCATTTCATCGGCGCGACCGGGCAGGACACGCTGGCGAACCTCGCGGAATCCGGACAGGCGGATCTGATCCTCGGTCTGCCCCAGGTGCTCCGCGACCGAGTCGAAGCCAGCGGCAATGTCAGGATCAAGCAGTTGCAGACGGGCCGAATCCTCGGACTGCTCTTCAACAGCACGGATCCCCGCTTCGATGATGTCGGGGAGCGGCAGGCCGTGTCACTCGCCCTCGACAGGGCTGGCATTTCCACCGCCTTGTTCCGAAATCCGGATGCGGCGGCCAATCAGCTTTTTTCTCCGGCGTTTCCGGACTGGCATGTGTCCGGAGCACCGGACATCGGCTGGGACATCGACGAGGCAAAGCGCCTTCTCGCCGAAGCCGGCTGGACTTCGGGTGAGGACGGGGTGCTTGTAAATGACGAGGGCCTGCGTTTCTCTGTGGAAGTGATCGTGGGTCCCCAGCCGGAGCTGCAGGCCATGTCGCAAGTCGTTCAGGCGCAGCTTCGCGAAGTCGGCATCGATGTCGACCTGGTGTCCGGTTCCTATGCGCAAGTCGCAGAAACCGCGGCAAACGACACGCTTGCCCTCGGCCTTGCCCGGCGCGCCTACGGAATGGCTCCGGACCCCGTCGGAACCCTGCTTGTCGATTATCTTGCCGAAAATTCCGACAACGCGGTCTGGGGCGGTATCAACTTTACCGATCCGGACCTGCAAACGGCGTTCGCAGATTATCTCGGGGCGACGAACGAAGAGCAGACGGCCTCTGCCCGGGGCCGGATCCTGGAAATCATGAACGGCGCGCTGCCGATCCTTCCGCTCGCCTGGTACGACTACAATGTCGCGATATCGGACCGGGTGGATTTCGACAGCGTCCCGGTCGATGCTCTCGAACTCAGCTTCTGGATCGACCGGGTCGCGTGGGCAGACTGACATGATGCTGGCCCGCGAACTGCTGCGCGCATTGGCGGGGTATGTCCTGGCGGCGGCCGCGGTTGCCCTGGCCGTCGCCACGCTCGCATTCGCGGCCGTTCAGCTCGCGCCCGGGGATATCGCGTTTCGCGTCGCGGAAGCGCGCTACGGCGAGAACATGACCGTGCGATCCGTCGACCGCATCCGGGAAGCCGCCGACCTGGACAAGCCGGTGGCCGTTCAGTATCTGCGCTGGGTCGAAGCCGTCTTCACCGGCGATCTCGGCCGCTCCATCGTCAGCCACCGGCCCGTGACGCCCGAAGTCTGGCGCGGGTTCCGCAGCACGCTCGGCGTGACCGCGCTCGGGGTCTCGCTTGCTCTGGGCATCGGCCTGGTTCTCGGCTTTGCCGCGGGCTTCCGGCGCGACAGCCTGCTGGATCGCGGGTTTCTTGCCACCTCTGCAATGCTCTCGTCGGTTCCGCCGTTTCTGATCGGCATGATGCTGATCACCCTGTTTGCGATCCGTCTGCATTGGCTGCCGGCCGCCGGCGCCAATCTGCCGGGCTACTACGTCCTGCCGTCGTTCACGCTCGCCCTCGCGTTGCTTCCCGACCTTGCGCGGGTGGTTCGCAATTCGGCCGTCCGGACGATGCATGAGTTCTTTCCGACCTACGCGCGCATCAAGGGGCAGAGCTGGCCCCGCATCGTCGTGTTTCATGCCCTCCGGCCGACCCTCGTGCCGATCATCGCTTTCTTCGGGCCCTTGATCGCGCATGCAATCGGCGGGCTCGTGGTGATCGACGTGCTCTTCAATCTCGACGGGCTCGGCACGGTCCTCATCGACAGCGTGCTCAACGCCGACATTCCCCTGGCGACCGGAGCGGGGCTCTTCATCGGCCTTTTCGTCGTCACCGTGACGGCCACGACCGATATTCTCGTCCGGCTGCTCGATCCGCGAACGGTTTCCCGCGAGGCAGGCGCATGATCGCCGGATTCGACACCCGCGCGCGGACGGCTGGGCTGATGCCCTCCGCGCCGGTTCTGATCTTCGGCATCGTGCCGCTCGTCGGCATGCTGATCGTTGCCCTGGCAGGGCCGAGCCTGCTGACAACCGATCCGAACGGTCAGACCCTGCTGAATGCCTATGCCGGGCCGTCCGCGGAATATCTGCTCGGAGCCGATCATCTCGGCCGCTCGATTGCCGCGCGCACGATCGCCGGAGCGCGGACCTCGCTCGGACTGGCGGTGGTGAGCGTTGCCGCGTCGTTGCTGACCGGCCTGCTGCTCGGTTTCGCGTCCGCTTTTTTCGGCGGCTGGACACGGCAGATCATCGCCCGGATCGGCGACGTCATCATTGCCTGTCCCAGTCTGCTGTTCGTCATTCTTGTCTCAGGTCTGCTGGGCGGCGGCGGCGGTCCGATCCTGTTCGGTCTCTGGATGTCCCAATGGCCAAGTTTCGCGCGCCTCGCGGCGGCCGTTTCCGCGCGCGAACTTAACTCCGACCATGTGGAGACTTCCAGGCTGCTCGGGTTCCGCCCGGGATATCTGTTCACCGCCCACGTGCTGCCCGCGATCCTGCCATATCTGATATCGCTCGGCGTTCTGGCGGTCGGTTCGAACGTGCTGACGATCTCGTCGGTCGGCTTTCTCGGGATCGGTCTGCGTCCGCCCGACGCCGAATGGGGGGCGATGATCGCGGAAACCATGACCTTTTTCCGCACCGCGCCGCACATGGTGCTGGCACCGGCCGGTGCCATCCTTGTCTGCACGCTGTCGGCGACCCTGGTCGGAGAATATTACAGCGCCCGGCGGCAGGGTCTGGAGGAAAGCGAGCTATGAGTTTCCTTATCGTCGAAGACCTGTCGATCCGCACGGCGGAGCGCTCGATCGTTGACCGGATTTCCTTTTCGGTCGGCGAAGGAGAGATCTTCACCCTGCTCGGCGAAACCGGCAGCGGCAAGAGCCTTATCGGTAGCGCCCTCATGGGGCTTGTGCCGAAAGGCGTCGGCGTGACCGGCCGGATCGTCGTCGACGGTGCTTCCTTCGAAGCCGGGGACCAGAAGTCGCTTCGCGGCCTTTGGGGCAGTGACACGTTCCTCCTGCCACAGGAACCGCTAGCCGCACTCGCACCCCTCATGGCGATCCGGGACCAGGTCGCGGAGCAGTTCAGGCTCGGGCGTGAGCAGAGGGGGCAAGGCGCCGAGGCCGCTCTCGAGACGATGAATATCGAACCGGGCGATTATCGCAAGCGTCCCGACCAGCTGTCCGGCGGCATGGCGCAGCGGGTGCTGGCTGCGATTGCTTCGGTGACCCGCGCGCCCCTGCTCGTTGCCGACGAACCGACCAAGGGCCTCGATGGGGGCCGCAGGAGCATGGTGTCGGCGATGTTCGGCGCCTTGCGGGCCGAGGGCCGGTCGATCCTGCTGATCACCCACGATATCGCCCTGGCACGCGGCCTGGCCGACCGGGCCGCTTTTCTCCACGAAGGCCGGATCGCCGAGACCGGTCCGGGGAGCGTCGTCCTGTCGGCGCCTTCTTCCGGTTACGGCCGCCGCTACGTGGCGAGCGACCCGGTCACCTGGCCGCGCCGGCCCTATGCCCCGTCGACCTCGCCGAAGATTATCGAGACCAGCCGGTTGCGCATCGGCTTCGGCACAAGGGTCCTGGCCGACGATCTGAATTTCCACTGCCATGCCGGCCATATCTCCGCGCTGCTCGGCGCTAGCGGCATCGGCAAAACGACGCTCGGCCGGGCCATGCTCGGATTGACCAAACCCGTCGGCGGCCGGATAGACAGGCTGTTTCCCGCGGGAAGCGCGGCCCAGAAGCTTCATCAGGATCCGACGCGGGTCTTTTCCCCCTGGCAGTCGCTCGGCAGGAGCCTGGAGGATCTGCGCCGGTTGCCCGAAGGCGACGCGGCGGCGGAGCGCGTGCCGGAGCTGATGCGCCGCTTCGCATTGCCCCGCGAAATCCTGCAGCGCCGCCCGGCCCAGGTCAGCGGCGGAGAAGCGCAACGCGCGGCACTCGTCCGTGTCCTCGCGCTGAAACCGAAACTGCTTGTCGCGGACGAACCGACCTCGCGGCTCGATCCACCCGTTCAGGAGCAGGTGATCCGGTATCTTCGGCAGGTCGCCGATGAAGACGGCCTGGCGATCCTGCTGATCACCCATGACCGCGATCTGGCCGAGGCAATCGCCGACCGGCTCATGCTGATGCGCGGCAATGGGAAAACGGCCGCCCGTCTCTTCGATGTGACCCGGGCTGACCCGCGGCCTGCGAATTAGCGTAATGAACACAACGATAAGCTTTCCATTCAACTTATAACGTAGTAAACACTACGAAACCTTTAGCAGCCTGGGACGTCACGATGCATTTTGACCCGCAATTATGGGCCTCGACCAAAGGCTTCCGGGGGCGTATCGCCTGGGTCATGGCAATCGGCTTCCTGTCCCTGGGAATGGGGATCGCGCGGTTCGTCGTGCTGGGCTGGCTGATCGCCCGCATCTTCGAGGGCGAACAGCTCATGGATCTGGCGCCTGCCGCCGGCCTGCTGCTTCTGATCATCCTGGCAAGGGCTGCGCTGGAAAGCTGGCGGGCGCGGATCGCGCACCGGACGGCCGCCCGGATACAGGACCGGCTGCGCCTGCAGATCTACGACCAGATCGTCCGGCTCGGTCCGGCCTGGCTCGCGAACCAGCGAACCGGGAGCGTCGCTTTGTCCTCGATCGACGGCGTAGAGCAGTTGCAGACCTTTTTCGGACAGTTCCTGCCGCAGCTCGCCATCGCGTTGCTGGCCCCCGTCCTGCTGTTCGCAGTCCTGTCCTTCTGGGACGTGCCCGTCGCGGCCGTCATCGCAGCGGCGGCCGTTCTCGCGCTGGTCCTGCCCGTTGCGCTCAAGCGCATGGGCAATGAATCGACGCAACGGCGCGTGCGCTCCTTCAAGGAATTCGGCGAGGACCTGCTCGACGCCATGCAGGGTCTGCCGACGCTCAAGGCCTTCGGCCAGGGGGAGGCTTTCGGCGAAAGGCTGGCGAAAAAGGCGCATGCCTTGGCCGAAAGCACGCTCTTTGTCGTCCAGACGAGCCTGATGAGCCGGGCGCTGACCGATCTTGCCATTGCCGGCGGCGCCGCGGCGGCGATCGCGCTCGGTGCCTGGCGCGTGAGCCAGGGCGCGATGACGCTCGAAGCGCTGCTTATCGTGCTGATGGCGGGAACGGAAGTGTTCCGTCCCTTGCGCGACCTGCGCTCCCTGCTTCACCGCGGCCTGACGGCGAACGCCGCCGCCGTCAGCATCAAGGATCTGCTGCGGAGCGAACCGGACAGGCCTGTCCGGGAAACCGCGGCAACGCCCGTTCTCGCTCCCTCCATCGGCTTTGAAAACGTCACCTTTTCCTATGACGAAAGCAGGGGGAACGCGCTGCGCGACGTGTCTTTCGACGTCAGACCGGGCGAGCGGATCGGAATTGTCGGCTATTCCGGGTCGGGAAAATCCACCATCGCCAAGCTGCTCCTGCGCCTTGCCGATGCGGGCGGGGGGACAATCCGGATCGGCGGCGAGGACGTTACCGCCGTCTCGGCGGATCACATCCGCGAACAGATCGCTGTCGTGCAGCAGGACGCCTATCTCTTTTACGGAACGGTGGAAGACAATATCCGTCTCGCCGATCCAGGCGCCGGAACCGCCGAGATCGAGGCGGCGGCCCGCGCCGCCAATGCGCATAGATTTATCTGCGACCTTCCGGACGGTTATCAGACCCTGATCGGCGAGCGCGGCCTAAAGCTCTCCGGCGGACAGCGTCAGCGCATCGCCATCGCCCGCGCCATCCTCAAGGACGCGCCCATTCTGATCCTCGACGAAGCGCTTTCCTCCGTCGATGCGGAAAACGAACAGGCGATCCAGTCGGAGCTCGACAAGCTGGCGGTTGGGCGCACCACGATCGTTCTCGCGCATCGCTTGTCGAGCGTCATCGATGCCGACCGGATACTGGTAATGCGCGACGGCACGATCGTGGACGCGGGCACGCATCTAGAGATGGTCGACCGGGAGGGACCCTACCGCGAATTGATGGCCGAACAGTTCGAGAGCGGCGAGAGCGGTCTCCGGCTCGATTATTCGGCTGCTGTTGAAGCGGAAGAAACGGCTCCCCGCACGGTTTCCGGCAGGCCGCCTCAGGTCGAGACGACCGAGGGCGAGCGCATCGCCGAAGCGATGGCGCCCTTCGAGACGCTGAAAGTGCTGTTCGGCCTGATCGCGCCCTGGCGGCGCCAGCTCGTCCTGACCATCGGCTCTGGCGTCTGCCGTGTATATGCCCTGATTGGGGTGAGCACGCTCAGCGCTCTGGTGATTGCCGCGATCAAGGAGGACGAAGCCTTCGGGTCGCTGTTGACGGCAATGGCCTTCCTGGTGCCCGTGGCCGCGCTCTGTCAGTGGAACGAGTCCTGGCGCTCGCACGACATGGCCTACCGGTTGCTCGCCCGGATGCGGGTCGATCTCTATCGCAGCCTGGAACGCCTGGCACCTGCCTACCTTCTCAGGCGCCGCACCGGGGATCTCGTGTCGCTCGGAACCCAGGACGTCGAAACCATCGAGTATTTCTTCGCCCATGTGGTTGCGCCCGCCGTTGTCGCCTTCCTCGTTCCGGTCACCGTGATCGTTGCCCTGCTCCTGATCTCCTGGCCCGCCGCCGTCGTGCTGCTTCCCTTTCTCCTCTATGCGGCGCTCTCTCCGGTCTTCCGGCGCAGCAGGATCGACAGGCTCGGCGCGAAGGCGCGCTCCGGTCTCGGCGACCTCAACGCCTTCGTCGTCGACACGGTGCAGGGCCTCGCCGAACTGATCGCCTTCAACGCGGCCGCCGAGCGGCGCGAGTCCTTCGTTTCGCAGATCGGCAATTATCAGAAAACCCGTGTCGCGCTCCTGAGAGACCTCACCTCCCAGACCGCGCAGCAGGAGGCAATCTCCGCGCTCGGTTCGGCCTGTGTGGTGATCGCAGGGGCGCTTCTCGTCGATGCCCGGGGCTTTGACGCCGGCCTCATTCCGCTCACCGCACTGCTGGCGACCGCGGCCTTCGTGCCGGTTTCCGAACTTGCCCAGGCCGCGCGGCAATTGGCGGATTCGATTGCCTCCACCCGCCGGGTACATGCGGTGCATGTCGAGCCTGTTCCCGTTCGCGACGGGCCGGAAACCCTCGCCGATACGCGGCGGTACGGATTGTCCGTCAGCTTCAACAACGTGTATTTTTCTTATAGCGGCACCGGCCGGCAGGTGCTCTCCGACATCGACTTCGCGATCCCCGCAGGCGGCAAGGTCGCGCTTGTCGGCTCTTCCGGTGCGGGCAAGACGACCATCGCCAATCTCCTGTTGCGCTTCTGGGATCCGGACGAGGGCAGCATTAGGCTGGGCGACACCGATCTCCGCCGGCTCCGGCTGGACGACCTGCGCAATCACATCGCGCTGGTCTCCCAGGATACCTACCTGTTCAACGCGACCCTGGCGGAGAATATCAGGCTCTCCCGCCCGGACGCCTCGGAAGACGACCTGCGGCGCGCCATCGACCGGGCGGCGCTCGGACCGTTCATGAAAAGCCTGCCGAAGGGCGTTGAAACCAATGTCGGTGAACGGGGCACGCAATTGTCCGGCGGACAGCGCCAGAGGGTCGCGATTGCCCGCGCGTTCCTGAAGAACGCGCCGATCCTGATCCTCGATGAGGCGACCTCCCATCTCGATGCGCAGAGCGAACGCCAGGTCAGGGCCGCTCTGGATCACCTGATGGCGGACCGGACCACGATCGTGATCGCCCACCAGCTTTCCACCATTCGGGCCGCCGATCTGATCCTTGTGATGGACGGAGGGCGGATCGTGGAACGGGGAACTCACTCCGAGCTGATTGCCGCCGGTGGCTTTTATGCCCGTCTCATCGGACATCAGTCCTTTGCGTTCGCGGGAGCTGGCTAACTGACTTCAAAAAAATGGAAGAGCGCCACTCTCAGATCAATTTCGTTCCAAGGGGACGCGGTAAGCACAACAATCAAAAATCAAAATCCATAACATCTTGTTTTATGAAACTTTCTTACTTTTCCATTCAATCCATCATTGAACAAACCGAATTTCGGCCAGCATTTGTTCAGAGGATCTCCGCAAAAAGAAGCCTCAGCTTCCTCGACGGTAAATCCTAAGCCGCCACATTCCGAGAGAGCAACCGTAGGCTATAGGGTATATTCAGTAGGTGTGGGGATAGGCAGCAGCACTCTTCCCACTACTAAAATACAATTTAAATCAACAGCTTAATAGATTTCTCTATTTTTGCTTGAGCGCTGCCAGAAACTGCAACCGTATTGCTACCAAGCAAAACTCGCTGAACCGCTCGGCACGGATGCTCGAACAGACCGACGCAGTGCGGGTTTGTATCCCGCTTTCATGCGCGAATTATGCTTTCGGCTTCTGACCGGCCCATTCGTGCGCGTGGTTTCAGGTGGCCTAGAAGCCTGCGCCCTGAGTTCCGCGGCCCACGAGATCCATTAGCCCGGATTTCTCAAAGCATGAGGTGCATCGGCCCCAAGAATCTGAGAAGCTTCTTTTGCAACAAAGAGTTATCAGATTGGAAAGCGGGGCCCGCTGCCAACACACTGTATCTCCAGCCAGCTTGAATTTGAAGGTTTTGACGGGCGCAAAGTTGTGGCTGCTTTCGACGGCGGAGCGATCACGCCAGACGCGGGCACCGTTCTGTTGCACCGGGCATTCTCCTGCTCCAGCTCTTTGAGCCGCTTCATCTCCGACGGCATCTGACCCACATACTTCTTGCGCCAGTGAAATAGGTCGCCTGACTGATCCCGGCTTCACGGCAGATCTCCGCGACGGGAACGCCTTCTTCCCCGCGCAATACAATGAAGAACATTCTGAGCATCCAAACCGAAGGACCGCGAAGCGAAAACTTCGATACCTTCATACTCTCCCGCTCCGTTTCAGCCGAACATTCTCGTATTCAAGAGATCGCAGCTTCTTTGCGCATGACACGTTCATGCCGCCAAACTTTGCGACAAGCCCGGAAATTCCGAGGATCCCATGGCGGTTCAGTTGACAAAAGCCAGCGGAAAACAAGCGACCGGGATGAGCAGAACTGCTGTTTTCACCCAATGCCGCCTAAGCAATCCGTGCCGCAAAGCATAGACGGCCCAAAGAAGCAGCGTGGCAATTCCTGAAAACAACAGCTGAAGTTCCTCGAATTGCACACCGTCATCCAAAGGCGCCGGCAGCGGCATGACTTCCAAAGTCAGCGGATCGAGACCTGAGAGCTTCATCGTCAGGGAAACAACGCGCGTCATGGCGACACCGGAAGTCACCGTGAGGGCATAGATCATATCCGTGCGGTGATGCTTCAGCCGCCCGGCGATCGCGTGGCGCACACCGCTGGTCATAAAGATCAATGCGGCAATGCCGACCAGCGGCAGTCCAATCATTCCGTAGAAGGTCCGCCGCGTGAGGTCTTCCATGATCAGATTCCAATATACTGACTGAACCGCGGACGAAAGAAGGAAGAGAAACAGGAGCAGATACACCGCTCGTCCCATGCGGGCGTGCAGCGATGTCCTGTCAAAGGGTGCCGACCGGCGAAAGCCGCTGACGATTTGCGCGGTCCATACCCCCAGCAGCGCAAAGCCGATATAGGCGTGCGCCTGGTAGAGAAAAGTATCTGCAATCGATCGGTAAAAGGCAAAAGGGAACTTCCCAAAAAAGGTAAATATCACAAATGAAAATCCGAACGAAGAAACAATAAGAGCAATACATGCGCTGCAATACAAAGCATCGAACGAAAGTCTGAACTTTCTTTCTCGAGAAGTATTGCTTCCGTAGGTTGCGAGTTCGGTCATTTGAGATTCTCCCAGGCTTTCAGTACGCAAACTCAACCGTCCGGCGCACCTCATCTATTGCGTCGAACCCTTTTTCCTTTTCCGAGAGCCGGTCAGGGCTGCGCCTCCGCCGATCGCCTGTTCCGCGGCAAGGCTTTCAAGCCATTCGTGCGCCTTCCCAGTTCCGGCGCGCGGGTATCGTGAACGGTTAGATTCTTGGCTTTCTTGCGCTGCAGGGTCAGATGCCCGAAGGAAGGCAGTTCGCCGGCGAGACCGCGCGACATGACGATCACTCCGTCCAGATGGTCAGCGGTTCGAAGTCTGTTCGACACCACCAGATGCAAGGTCAGAAAGAGAAGGTGATCGAGGTTGACCTCGACGGTCATGATAGCTTTCGCATCCCAGACCAGCATTGTTCCGCTGCCGGAAAACTGCTCCGCTTGCTCCGGACCCGCATCGCGGCAGCCTCGCGTAACGGAGCAGGCGACCTCGAACTTGATATCGTCCTCGTTGCGGATCTCGAATTCGGCTGCGAGAAATTCGTTCGACATGAACGGCGATGGAAGCTCTGCTTCGTAAACCCCCTCCAAAGCGATGGAGTGGTGTCGCGCGGTCATGTGCCTCGCCGCGGAGGCAAGTATTTTCGGAAAAGGTTCGAAGTAGCTTTTCCGGGATTGCAGCTTTGCCTTGAGAACCGGTCCTTCCGCGAAAACATCTTCCAGCCTCAGCGGCACAATGAGGTTTTCGCTGCAGACTTCAAGCAAGCACAGCATGATGACCGGATTGTAGGTGAAATTCTTGTTGCGTTTCTGCGGGTTGGCCCACCTGTTTATCGTGGCACGGGCGACGCTATATCCTCGTTCGGCAATGCGTTGGCAAATGCTGGCCTGAGACAATCCACATTCCTGTATAATGAACGCCAAGTTTTTTTGCGGATCTATCATTGCCTGCTCACATCTCTATTTGGAACGCGTTACAATTCTGAACTCACCTCAGTCGATGACATATCGATAACCTTTTCAGTGTGTCCGTGCGGACACCTGTTATGTTTGTTTTTTGCGCGAAATTTCGTGTCTTGCCTCACTCCAAGTCATGCGTGGCGAGATCACCTAGATAAGCTGAGGCCATGCTTCCTTTGCGCTGAAATTCCTCCGTAAGGTTGATAGCCAGGATAGCGCCCTCACCTATTCCTGGAACGTGTGCGGACGGCCTCCAGACCCTGAACCCCATCGCCTTGTACATCGATGTGATCGGCTCTTCGTAGCCGGTAGCCCTCGCCCCGGCGGTATCGATAAAAAAGATGGAAATGTCCCGTTTAACGGCGGCGCGCATCATGTGCAGCGTCATCGAGCTGAAAATAGCGGAGTTGCGCAAATCCGGACGAACAATGGCGCGGGACACAAAAGCCCCTTGGTTAAGGACATCTCCAGGAAACGAGAGAACGTCGAATTTGGAAATACATACCGTCGGAACGGTCTGGCTGAAGTCATTGATCCTGATTGACCCCACCACCTCATCGCCCAGGACGGCGGCATAGTTAAGACCCGTCAGGTCATTGATATCACTCAATTCGCTGTTTTCATGGTCAGCCACTTCCCGGAGAAGCCCAAGTATTTCGACATAGTGCCGGTAACGGAACACCCTCAACTTCCTCAGCAGTGCAACGTCCTTTACGAGGATAATTTCCCAATCAGGGGTTGCATAAGGTAGTATTTTCGGCAAGAGAGGCTCCACAACTCGAAATAAGACCCAACCTTTTAAGTATATTTATCAGTGAATGTATTTGCAAGAGAGTTATTCTTGTTAACAGGGTCCTTACTTTCTGCCTATTTACTAAAATTATATTACAATTACATAACATAGAATTAAAAAAGAAATTGCGAGAAATACTAGATTTCCGATCCGACTTAATTAGTATTAAGTTGGTCTATTTTATTTACTAGGTAATTTTTTACGCCTAATAATATAATTACGCTAATACATATGAAATATTCCCACTTATTTACTGGAATTTTTCAATGAATTTGGCTCGAAGAATATCAATTGTTGTTGTTTGATAATATCAGATATAGTTTTACAAGTTTTTTTACATTTTCAAAAAAAACGCAGCTTACCCATCGCTCCAGCTTCTCAATTTACATCTAAAAGTTGTACAATCATCAATTCTACTCCTAGTGTCATCTATACCATAATCTACTTGCCGAATTTGCTGTCCTGATGCGGCGTACGGTCAATCGGACACCCGCACTTCGTCGATTGCGGTCCGGATTCTCAGATGCGCGCGCTCAATCGGAGCATGATTGGCAATCCGAACGAGCGGACCGGCGAAGACGATGGCACCCGGATGAACATCGTAGCTCCGGCGCACATGGTCCTTGATCGCAATCTGAGTGACTTTCTCAAGGTCATCCAGATCGGGGTCGATCCGATAGAGCTTCTCGTAGGTTCCCGGTAGCCAGCTTGCCTGCCGGAAACGGGCAACCGAAAGAACCGTGACCGGCCCCTCTCTGTGGCTGAGAGAAAAAGCCTTCGAGGGCGCGCCAGAAAGGCAGAACCGGCGTGTTTCGGCAAAGGGAAGGTCGCAAAAGATATCTGCAGGCACGAGCGCCTCGCTCATGGTTCCTTCCGCCAGAACCCTTCCGTCCGCGATGAATTGGACCCCGAACCGCACCTGTCTTGCGGTCGGCATATCGATCTTGCGGGTGATCACGCGTCCCCGCCCCTCTTGCGGAACCGGTCCGAAGAATTCGAGGCTTTCGAGCCTGTACGGGAACGCAATCATTCCACGGGTCTCGTCTCCATACCAGACATGCGGCGCGAAATGCGGAAACCCGTGGAAGAGTGTGTCGAGCAGAATATCTTTCGACCCGCAAGCCCGCTCAAAACAGGTCCGGATGTCGAATTCGAACGTGGAAGCCGCGTTGTCGCGCCAGATATCGAAGGCGGTTTCAAAAGGACCGTCATGGAATAACTCACCTGCCTCGTAGGGATTTTCCAGAAGCTCACCGCCGGCCGGGACAGTCCAGGGAGCCGGCGCAGGACGGAAGGGCGCCCGGGTGATGTCCGCCATCACACTGATCCGTTTGTGTCTGGTTCCGTTTTCAACCCGGTGCAAAGTGATGCGCTGCCTGTCACCCACATCTTGAACCGCGGCATCGAGAACCAGGGGCCCGGCGTCCAGAGCCAGCCAGCCACGGATTTCGAGATTTTCGATCCGGCTCACGTTTTTGCTTGCGGCGCGGCTTGCCGGCAGCTCCAGCAAGCGGCCGGCAACACCAAGCATTGGATAGACCGGGATCACATAGGAAGGCTTATGACCGGCAAGCCACGGCGACGTTTCCAGATCCAGCACGATCCGGTCGCCGGCGGTGGCGTGGGCCGTCCCGAAACGGATGCCGTTTTCGGGTCTTGCAGGGCCGTTTTCGCAAATCCTGAGGGCGTAGTTCTTCACTTCGTAGATGCGCAGGCCATCGACCCACAGACTGCCGTTCCCCCTGACGAGCAGACTTTCCTCCCCGGTGACGATTTCGGCGATCTCGAATTCCGTGACGACTTCCTTGTTGGCCGGCACCACCTGGCCGCGGTAATGCCAGGAAAAGCTTTCTGCGCAGGCGGGAGCCTGGAAAACCGGATCGGTGAAGGTGGCATGCAGACCTTTACGGCGCACGAGCGTCTTGAACAGCGTGAAAAGAGCTTCCAGACCCAGTGAGCCGGGCTGGACCGGATCGGTGAAAAAATGCGCCTTGAAATACCAGGCGCCCGGATGGATTGCCTGACGGCCGACCAGCCGGCCCAGCCCCTGAGCGCCGCCGTCCGGATCGTAGGCCGTGACGCTGTCGATCAGGTCGAGCTTGCCGGCCGGCATGGCGGGTGCCGACGTGCTGTGCAGCTCTTCGTTGCCGGCATCGTCCTGCGGCTGCCGGACCTCCCGAAGCAGCGCTTCCTTGCGGGCAGCAGGCGCCGGCAGGCCCTTTTGCTGCGCCAGCGCGCCTTTCGGAAAAAAGCCGAAATCTGTCTTCAGGGTCATCACCAGCCGGTCGCCGGCCTTGCACACCGCCTCGTAGAAGACCAGCGTCATCGGCCCGGCTGTAGCGGCTTTCACGAACCGGGTTTCAAGGGTCAGCGTTCCCGTGTCGCGGCTGACCGGCATATGGCAGATGCAATCCTCTCCGTCGAGATTGCGGAACTTCACCTCCTTGCCCAGTGCATAGCCCATATAGCTGGCGAACCAGCCGCAGGGCTGGAGCAGAACCTCGCTAAGCACGGAAAACGGCATCTGACCCGTGCCGCTTTCCGCGAAATACCAGGCATCCGGGTCATCGTCGAACTCGCTTAGTAAGAAACCGCCGGGCGTTTCGACCGCCGGATGGCAATCGACCTTCAGGATGCGCGTCATGCAGTGATAGGGCGGCCCCGGCAGGCGGGGCGGATTCGAAACGGTATCGAGTTTCGGATCCGCTTCGGCGAAAACCGGTCCAAAGGCATCCGACGGCCTGCCCCAGGCGGCAGCGAGCAGGGCCTGGTGATCGCCGCGCACATTTCCGCTCGGTGAGATGACAGACGGCTCGATGCCCTCGGCATTGCCGCCCTCGCGGCCCGGGAGCGGCCAGTCGCGCACCATCGTCATGCCGAAGCGGCGGCAGAGAAACACCTTGAACCCGTCCGATTTGGCCAGGAGCGCCGCATAGATCACCGGCTGGTCTCCGCTGTTGTCGATCTCCTCGATGAAAACTTCATAGGTCAGGTGGTGCGAGGCGTCTGGGATCACCTGTCCGCGGCAGACGAATTTGAAGGGTTCGTTCCTGACCGGAGTGAACCGGTAACCATCGCGGTCGATCGTAAGGCCGCAGGCGGCGGCGTAAAATTGAAGCGCCTGCGTCGCTGCCTCCGCCATCAGCGTGCCGGGCATGCAGGGGTCGTTCTGAAAGTGCCCGTCATAGAACCAGGCATCCTCCGGTGCTTCGAAAGAGGCTCGAAGATATCCCCTTCCCCACGGCCCTCCGGCGGGATCGAAACTTTCCACCGCCTCGATCATCTGCAGTTTTCCGGCCGGGATCTTCGGCGTCTTCTGGTGCGCTGCGGCCCATTCGAAACCCGCGCCGAAACAGGACAGCAGATCGCCGTCCGCAAAGGCCTTGACCTCTTCCGAACCGAAGCTGCGTTTCGCGGTCATCACGGGCGGCAGATCGAGCTTCGCGCCGGCGGCCGGTTCCTCGTCTTCCGGAGACCATAACACCCCGTCTGAATTGGCGAGTTGATCGTCGCTGAAGAAGCCGGCCTGCCCGTTGCGGACGGAAATCAGCAATTCCTCGCCGATCCGCGCATCGTAGCGGAAGAAGAACATGCGCGTGTCGCCGATATTGGCGTGGCTATCGATATGGATCTGGTATTTGATCGTGTCGCCGATTTTCGGCATCGGCCGGTCGTGGAAGACGATTTCACAGCCGAGCAGCCGATAGACACGCTCGCTCCTGTTGAGGAAATCGGCGCCAAGCCAGGAAATCAGAAGAAGGTCCGCCTGCCCGGCTTCGATCAGAATGCCGGTCGGCATATGTTCGCCGTCGAGATACCAGGCCTCATCCGCAACATCGGTTTCCGTCCAGCATATCCCCTGGCCCATCGAGCCGGGCTCACCCGAGATACCGGTCACCCGGTCAGCGAGAAGCATGGGCGGCCTGGGCATGCGGCATTGCCGCTCATACCCGTCTTGTTGTTTGAAAAGCGCGCCGAAGATCTCGGAAATTCGGCCACTCGCAGCCTTTTCCAGATCCTTCCTGTCCAGCGCAAGTCCGCTTTGCGCAACCCGTTCAATGGCGGTGAACGGCCGGCTGGACGGGGAAAATACCGAAGATTTGGAAATACGGGACATGGATGCCTCACGGGACAAGGAAACGGAACGAGTGGGCGGGCTTTTGGGAAGGACGTCGCGTGCCTTCGTCGTAACGGAAATGACGGGAGCGGCATCCGCTGTCTCCGCGAGCCTTGCGGCGGTTCCCGCAGACTGCCGCACCGGTTGCCGGACGGCATCGGCCGGCAGCCGCATCACTCTTACGGCGTCGTCTTTTTTCGCCCCCCGGTAGTCGGCGAGGAAATAGACCGGTGCCGGAAGAGCAGGAGCCGGGTGCAGTATCTGGTCGGTGGCCAGATCATCCTTTACCCGGCTAAGAGCCTCCCCGGGCTCTTGCGTTTTCCGGGTGCCGGCGCTGTGGGCTCCGGAAATCCGGGAAAGCAGGTCGAGGTTCATCGCAGGCAGATGCGCCGGAACGCTGAACAGTCTCTGCGGCGTCTCGTCCCGGTGACCTCCTGAAGCGCGCTTCAGCCGGTCGGCGATACCGGCGATATTGCCGTCCCGGCCAAGCGCGAACAGCCGGGCCGACACGTCGACGGCACTGTAGAGTGCGGAACGGCCGGATTGGTCGAGACCGAAGCAGATATGCGGGCGGTCGCCAAGCGTTTGCGAAACCGAGTTGCACAGCATTGTCCTCGGGCCGGTCTCGACGAAGACCCGAACGCCGTCGGCCCAGGCCTTTTCGATCGTCTGGCGAAAATCGACGCGCTCAAATCCCTGCTTGATGTAAAGGGACGCACAGGTTTCCGTTGAAACGGGCGCACTGTCGTTGATGGCGTTGAAATAAAACCTGACATCGTTTCGAGGGGGGCGGACCGGAACCGTGTGACGTCGGGCAAAAGCCGGGCGGCATGCCTCGGCGAAAGGGCCGTGAAAGGCCAGGGAGCCGGGCCGCGACAGGACCTCCGGGCGTTTGCCGAGCCTTGACAGGATTTGCTCGCAGGCCGTTCCACGGCCACTCAGCAGACAGTGGCCGGCCGAGTAGATGATCGTGATCCAGGCCTGCCTGACGCCTTCGGCGGCGCGCACCACTTCGTCAACCGGCGCGAAGACGTCATAATCCTTCCAATCGAGCGGTTCGTCCGGCGGCAGGTCCAGGTATTTGACGATTGCGGGAAAGTCGCCGCCGAGCTGGTCGTAGAAACCGTCCTCCGCATTGCCGAGCACGATATCCTGCGGCCGTTCCCAGATGCCGAAGGCCGCCAGCATGTTCGCCTCGCCCAGCGAGACACCCAGCGCGGCGTCTGGCGCAAGGTTCAGGACATCGAGGGCGACGCGCGCGAAAAACAATGTTCCCGCCGACGTGGCCAGCGCGGCCTTGTCAGGTTTCGGATCGGCCGCGATGCTCAGAATCGCGTCATCGAATTTCTCGGCTTCCGTCCGTGTAAGGCCGGAAACGATGCTCGCAAGAATTTCGGAAAAATCGCTCTTCCAGCCATCGGTCATGTCACGATAAGCGGAGGCCAAACCGGGAAACATCAGGGCCAGTTCGCCTTCTGCAGGGACCTCCCCATAATAAATCCCGGGTGCCCGCGGCGCTTCTGCCCTGCCGAGGAGCCTTGCCGCGACGAGCTTGCGTTTTTCCAGCTCATCTGCGGTCCGGGCGACAATCGCGAGACGAACCGGACCGGTTCCTTGCAGCGCCTGACCCTTGAGATTGACAATCAGTTCCTCTCGCGTCTCCGCGGACGCGTACCAGAGATGCGGTACGGGGGGAGCCCCCAAATCTGCGTCGGCCGGCGGATAAACGGAGAATTCGCAGCCTTGCCGCCAACCCGTGAAGGAACGGATGGATTGCAACCTTCTTTCAGCGTGGAATGGCGCCAGGGTATTGTCTTCTCGGTCGGTCTGCCACTCGAGGGTCTCGCGCTCCAGAACAATCGACATTGCAAGATCCAAAGCACCCGCCGCGCAATGCGCGAAGCCGTTCTCGACGCTGAAGGTCGCCGTCCCGCGACCATCGCCGATCGTTTCCGTTCTCCGGGCCGGACCTGGATCGATCTCCGCCAGGATCGCATCGCCGTCGCGGATCGCATCCTTGAGGCGCTTGAGGGCAAAGACAACGCCGCCGTCCAAATGCTTGCGATACATGAGCTCCGGTAGTGCTGCGCAGATATCGCGGTGAAGCTGCTCGGTCGAAAGATCGACGGCGCCCGCCAGAAACAGGTCCACTTCCCGGTTCCGCAGAGCCCGGCACCCGAGCTCCAGCGCGCAGTTTCCGGAAAGCTCCTCGCTTGAAACCGATAGGCCGTATCCTCTGATGTCGAGCTGCACATTGATCCGGTTCGCGACCAGATTTGGCATCGTGCCAATCACACAATGGGATTTTTCCAGCGGGACGATGGCTTCCTTGAGTTCCTCGGAGGTCAGAGCTGCCCCGAATGTTCCACGCAACCGCTCACCTTCCGCGCGCCAGAAGAGACATGCGCGCGCGGTCTCCATGTCCAGCCCCATACCGAACGCGATTGCAATGCGGTCCGAATCCGGCGCTTTGACCTTTTTCAGAACGCTCTGGGTAACCTGAAGCGCCAGGGTCTGCTGACCGAGACAATTCTTCAGATCGCTGGGCGGGAAAGCGGACCCTGATATGGGCAGACCGATTTCCCTAAGGGCGGTACCATTGGCATCGCCGGTCAAGGTTTCGATTGCACAGACCACGATACGGTCCTCGCGGGAGCCGGAGCGGACCGGCTGCGGCCGGTTCTGTCGCGCAATCATGGCGCCGGCGGTTGCCGGGTCGAATTCCTCCAGGATCAGGTGAGCATTGTTGCCGCCGAAACCGAAATTGTTCAGCCCGGCCCGTTTCGGAACGCCGTCCGGCCAGGGCTCGTTGGCGGTCAGGAGGCGCAGGGGCGGTCCGTCGAATGCGTCCACGGGATCGTCGGCGTGGAGCGTTACCGGACGGATGTTGTGCCTGAAGGTACCGATCATTTTCAGAATTCCGGCCATACCGGCCGCGGTGATCAGGTGACCGATATTGGACTTGAGCGAGCCGACCGGCAGATCTTCATGGCTGGCAAAAACCTCCCTCAGCGTTTCCAGCTCGGTCCGGTCGCCCGTCGTCGTTCCGGTGGCGTGGCACTCCAGGTAGCCGATCGTTTTGGGGTCGATCCCGGAGGTGGAATAGGCACGCCGCAAGGCACTGATTTGCCCCTCGCGGCTGGGAGCGAGTATGCCGCGTTGCCGCCCGTCATTGGATAGACCGATACCCCGGATGACGGCATGGATTTCATCGCCGTCTTCCAGCGCATCCGGCAGCCTCTTGATTGCGACGACCGCGGCCCCCTCGCTTGGGACCAGACCGTCCGCCTGGCGGTGGAAGGGCCGGCTGCGTCCGCTCGGACTGAGCGCGTTGAGTTCGCTGAAGCCGGAATGAAGAAGCAAGTTGTAACAGCCGTTCAGTCCCCCCGCGAAAGCAATGTCGACAGAGCGTTCCTGCAGCAGATCGCAGGCGAACTTTATGGCATAGAGCGAGGACGCGCAGGCCGCATCCAGGCAGAATGCGGTGCCCGCGACACCGAGTGTCCGGGCCAGGAGCGCGGCCGGGCGTCCGGAAGCAAAGCGCTCCTGCGCCAGGTCGGCAATCCCGGCCGGATCGGCGCGCCCCAGCGTTGCGCGGTAAGCAAGTTCGGTCGCTGCATCCGTCGGATAGGAGAGATTGCCGACGATGACAGCCGCCCGTTCAGGCTGAAAGGCGGTGCCGCGCGTTTCCTCAAGCGCGCAGCGCCCGGCATGCAGCAGCCATTTGGTTGCCCGGTCGAGAGTTTCCACCCGCTCGCCGTCCAGTGCATAAAGCGACGGATCGAACCCGAATGCGGCATCGTCGATGAACCCGCCGCGAAACGGCGCGCGATCCTCCTTGCACACGGCTTTTTCGTTGGCGCGGTTCACCTGGCCGGGCGGAATGGGCCATAGGCCGTCCGGCACCTCGGACAGGAGATCCCGGCCGCAGCGGACAGCTTCCCACAGGCGATCCGGGCCATAGGCGCCAGGCAGAACGGCTCCTCGCCCGACGATTGCGATTGGTTCGAACATGGCGTTTTTGCCTGACTGCAGCATGAAGCGGAACGGATGGGATGCGGATTACGCCACCTCAGCTTCCGCAACCGCACGCGGGGCAGCGGACCCGGCGGCTGCGCCGTCGAAATTCGGCAGCATCGCCTCCGGGAGCCCGGCAAAAACGATCTCCGGATTGGCGCGACCGCCCGCGGTGAGTTCCAGAACCGCCGCCTCGACCCCCGTCGCGACCGGAATAAGCGGAATGCCGCGATCCGCGAACTGGCGCCGCACGACGTCCGTTACCATACCGCCGTGCCACGCCCCCCAGTCCACGGCCACCACACGGGTCTCCGGGTGGCTGTTTTGCAGAGCCCAGCCGAACCGGCTAAGGACCTCGTTGGCCATGCTGTAGTCGGCCTGGCCCGGGTTGCCGAAACGTCCGGCGATCGAAGAGAACATCATTGCGAATTTCGGCCTGTCACCCGCCACCGCGGCCCACAACGCCTTGAACCCCTCCACTTTTGTCTTGTAGACCTTGAGCAGCTGGTCCGGTGTCTTGTCCCTGATCAGCTTGTCGTGGTTGACGCCGGCACCATGAACGATGCCGGCGATCCGGCCGGTCTGCCGGCGATAGCTGTCAATGACGGCCTTCACCTTTTCGGCATCGGTAATGTCGACGGCTTGATAGGTGGCAGTCGATCCGGCTGCCCGGATGGCAGCGAGCGTGTCCTCGATTTCCCTGGAAGCCGCCAGTTGGTTGGCCAATGCGGACAGTTCCTTGACCGACATGGATTTGCCGCTTGCCTTGGCCCGGCGGGCGAGTTCGAGACGCAATTCGAAGAGACCGAGTTTCCTGTCGATATCCATGGGCCAGGCCTGTGGCTGCGACCGGCCGAGCAACAGGAAGTTCAGACGGGCCTCTCTGGCAAGACCCGCCGCGACTTCGGCGGTGATGCTTCGACCGCCTCCGGAGACAACAACCGTATCGCCGTTCTCGAGGCGGATGCCGGTGCCCTCGTAGGTTGCGGGGGCAACCGCCGGCGCCCAGCGCTGCCCGTCCGGTGTCAGGCCGACTTCCAGCGCGTCGCCACCGAAAAGAATTTCCATGCCGAGCGCCGCGGCCTGCTGCTGGGGCGACGTGGCCGTCGGTTCGAAGTCGATGACCCGAACGGAGGATGCAGGCCATTCGTGCGACGCGGTCTTGCCGAGCGCCGCGATACCGCCCCGCTCGGCAATCGCGAGACTGGTCTGATCCTGACCGAACCTGCCGCCCGCCGATTGAAGGAAAATGCATCGTCCGAACCGTTCCGTCATTCGCGGGGCGGCGATCCTCGCGGAAGCCAGTGCGGCATCATGCATTTCGAAGGCGGTGCGTGCCGTCTCTGCCCCGGCAGTGACTATGACGATGTCAGCCTCTTCGCCCGGCTCTTCGACCACGCGTGCGTTCAGGCCGTATCGTTCGAAGAACGCGGTAAGCTCACCGGCCAGCGCTTCAGCATGCCCGGTGATTTCGATACGGTCTCTGTTGCCGATTGCCGGATATTCCGGATTGGCGGTCACGCGGGCCGGCACCAGTCCGACCGCCTGGCGGTGGAGCCCGTCTTTTGCGGCATTCTCCTCAAACGCGCAGGTATCGATCATCGGCACAGATGGCCTCGCCTCTGAACCGCCGGCTTCTGCCGCGATCGGTATCTGGGCGACCGCCGAGGCGATTTCCGAGATCGTGCGCAATTCGACGAGCCGCGCGGGCTCGATCTCGGGCATGTCCGGCATGCTCTCGCGCAGCGCGGAGAGGATCTCCACCTGCTTGATGGAGTCGATCCCCAGTTCGGCCTCGAGATCCATGTCGAGATCGAGCATATCGGCCGGATAGCCCGTCTTGTCCGCGACAATCGAGCGAACCGTTTCCGCCGTTGCGGCGTTGTCTGCGGCCGGAGCGGCCGGGACCGGGTTTTCCGCCGGAGCCGGCGCTGCCGCAACGGCTTCGAGCTTCACCGGTTGCCCGGTGGAAACCGGTGCCTGGGCGACCGCCGCGGCGATTTCCGAGATGGTGCGCAATTCGACGAGCCGCGCGGGTTCGATCTCCGGCATGTCCGGCATGCTCTCGCGCAGCGCGGAGAGGATCTCCACCTGCTTGATGGAGTCGATTCCCAATTCGGCTTCCAGGTCCATGTCGAGATCGAGCATGTCGGCCGGATAGCCTGTCTTGTCGGCGACAATCGAGCGAACCGCTTCGGCCGTCGCGCCGCTCTCCGCGGCCGGAGCCTCCGGGACTGCGGTTTCCGCCGGAGCCGGCGCTGCAACCTCTGGAAAGACCGAGACGGCTCGCGACGGTTGCACCACTTCTGCCGCGGTTTTCTGAGAGGGAAGCGTGTTTTTCAGCATCTCCAGCTCGGCACGCAGGGCCGCGACTGTCTGCCGCTTTTCTATGTTCTCACCGGCAAAGTCGCCCATATTACCGGGGAAGGGTTTGTTGTAGTTGGCGCCGTTCAGCATGAGTTCGTGCTTTGCAGGCTTTGGCAAGGGGGCTTCAGCCGGCGTGCCGGTCCAGAGCGCCGCCAGGTTCATTGCCTGGCCGTGAACGCTCAAAGTACCGAGTGCTCCTTGTGCAGCCGAGATCCCGTGATGCCGCTTGCTGTCGAGGGCGACAGTCACATGTTTGCGCTCGCCGAGGATTGCATCGACAAAACGGCAGAGAACATTGGATGGCCCGACTTCGATGAAGGTGCGCACTCCATCCCGGTACATGTTCTCGATCATTTCGCGGAAACGGACCGGATTTGCGAGCTGGTCCGCAAGCAGATCGCGCGACGCCGGTGTGCTTTCCGGATAGGTTTCGGTGGTTGTGTTGGAATAGACGGGCTTGCACGGGGCGGTCAGTTCGCATTTGCCGATGCCCTCGCTCAGTTTCCCGATTGCCGCGGCAACGAGGGGAGAATGGAACGCGGCGGATACGGGCAGGCTGGTTGTCTTGATACCGTGCTTTTCAAGCTCGCGCTGCGCCTCCAGAATACGGTTCTGCTTGCCGGCCAGAACCATCTGATCGGCGGTGTTTTCGTTGGCAATCACGATCTTCTTGCCAAGACCTGTAACATGTTTGCGAACCGTTGCCTTGTCCGCGAAAACGGCGAGCATGGTTCCGGGGGTCTGTAGCGCAGCGGCGGCACAGGCAAGGCCGCGCAAACGTGCCAGCCGCACCGCGTTCTGTTCCGACAGACTTCCTGCGGCGTGCAGCGCCATCAGTTCGCCGAAGCTGTGCCCCGCCATGCAGTCGGCCTCGATGCCAAGCGCCTGCAGCAACCGCAGATGCGAAAGAGCGACCAGAGCGATTGCAGGCTGGGCATTTTCGGTTTCCGTCAGCAGAGCGGCCTGACGCTTTCGCACTTCCTCGCTGTAGCCTAACGGGGGAAACGCAATGTCGTGCAGCTTCGGTCTTTCCAGAAAATCATAATCCGCGGCGAGATCCCAAGGGATACGGCAACGGTCGAAATGGAGCGCCAGATCCGCTCCCATGCCGATATACTGGCTGCCCTGGCCGGAAAACAGAAAGGCAGTCTTGCCACGCTCCAGGCTGCCTTCCTCCGCATAGCTGAAGGTTTCCGTCCTGGCAGGTGTATTGGTCTCAACCAGTCTCAACAGCTTTGCTGCCTGAACTGCCATATCGGCCGCGGAGCCGACAACCAGCGACGCCCGGAAGGGTTTGCCGATATCGAATGTCTTGTTGCTCTCCTGCGCGTGATGAGAAATCACGCCGCTTTCCGCGCAGTCCGCTGTGGCCGCGCGGATGGCGTCGGCAAGCTCAGCCGTATTGCCGCCGGAAAACAGGAAGAGTTCCGTGGGCACCACCCGGTAGCGGTGAGGCTTGCTGCCGGATCCCGCATATTCCTCCAACGTGACATGAAAATTGCTGCCGCCGAAACCGAACGAACTGATCGACGCCCGGCGCGGATGGGATTTGCCCCTGACCCAGGGACGCGCACGGGCGGAAAGATAGAACGCACTGTTATCGATAGTGAGTTTGGGATTGGGCCGGGTGACGTTCACGGTTGGCGGCAGCACCTTGTGATGCAGCGCCATCGCGGCCTTGGCGAGGCTTGCGGCACCTGCTGCGGATTTTGTATGGCCGATCTGCGATTTCACCGAACCGAGCGCGCACCAGCCGGTCTCGCCCGGGCTGGCTTCCCGGAAGACGCTGTTGAGGCCGGCGAATTCGGTGGCGTCGCCCACCCGCGTCCCCGTTCCGTGCGCTTCCATCAGTTCGACCGTGCGCGGGGAATAGCCGGCGGCTTCGTAGGCGCGCTCGATGGCGAGCGACTGACCGCCGGATTTGGGCGCGTAAATGCTGGTGCCGCGTCCGTCGGACGACGCACCGATACCCCTGATGACGGCATAGATTTTATTGCCGTCGCGTTCGGCGTCTTCCAGGCGGCGCAGGGCGAAGATGCCGCAGCCTTCTCCCATCAGCGTTCCGTCGGCATCCTCCGAGAAGGGACGGCATACACCGGCTTCAGACATTGCGGGTGTCTTGGAAAAGCACATGTACATGAAGATGTTGTTGAGGGCGTCGGCGCCCCCCGCAAGAACCATATCGGACTCGCCGAGCCACAACTCCTGTGCCGCGTAGCGAATGGCGGCAAGCGAACTCGCGCAAGCGGCATCGGTCGTGAAATTGGCGCCGCCAAGATCGAAGCGGTTGGCAATTCGACCGGCCACCACGTTGCCCAGAAGGCCCGGGAAGGTGCTTTCGCGCCAAACGCCATAGTTCGAGGCGATACGCTCGCACACGGCTTCCGCGTCGGTACGGGCAAGGCCGTGCTCCAGCATGGCCTTCATCCAGACGGGCCTGTTCAGCCGGCTCGCCATGTCGCCGATCAGTTCGGTTCCCGCAGCTACGCCGAGAACGACACTGGTACGCTTGGGATCGACGCTTCCGGCCGGAATGCGCCGGGCTTCTTCCAAAACTTTCTCGGCGACGTAAAGAGCCAGCAACTGCACGGTATCTGTTGTCTCCACCACCTGTGGCGGCGTACCGAACTTGATCGGATCGAAGGCAAAATGCGGAATGAAACCGCCGCGGCGCGAATAGGTCTTGTCCGGAGCGGAAGGATCGGCGTCATAGAAATCCTCCGGCCGCCAGTGGGTTGCCGGAATATCGCCGGTCGTGTCGACGCCTTCCAGAATGTCGCGCCAGAAGCCGGAAGTCGTACCCCTGCCCGAGAACATCGTGCCAAGGCCGACGATGGCGATCGGCGAATGGCTGAGTGTCGGTTTCATCATCATACTCCGAAACAAGAAAGCTTTGTGCCTGCACCCTTGCCGGCCGGCGTTCAGTCAATGTCCAGGCGTTGCGGCCGGGTGGCCAGTAAGGAGGGTGGAACGGCGACGCCCATGCTCCGGAATTGCTGGGCACGGGCCGTACTGGCAGCGCCTTCCAGAATATTCAGGCCGATCTGCCTGACCGTCCGTTCCATGGAATCGTCCAGAAAGCTGCTCTTGACCCAGTCGTTGAAGGCGCCCATGGCCGGACCGCACCAGATCTGGTAATCGGTGCGGCGGCCCGTATCGCCATCCCTCGCCCACTTGGCCCCCTCGAACATGAACCGTTTGAAGACAAGCGCCATCTTGATCCGGCCGTCCTTTGCGGCGCGTGCGACCAGGCCGTCGTTCCGTCCGGCGTGATAGGCTTTCGTTTGCTGCCAGACCTCCGAAAAGGGTTGGCGCAGAACCTTGGTTTCCACCCATGCACGCTCCCGTTCGGGGAGTTCGTCGAAGCTGCTGTAGCGGCGGTAAAGCTCGTGTAACCGATGAGCGGTATTGGCAAACATGGTGCCGCGCTTGAGGACCTGCACCTTGGCGCCGACTTCGAACATGTCGGCAGCCGGCGCGAGCCCGACATCCGCAATACCGGCCACGCACAGGAGTGCCTTTGCATCGTCGGAAAGGCCCGCTTCGACGGCGCTTTGATTGATCGATCCGGTGACGATGTAGTCGGCGCCCAGGGCAAAGGCGGCCGCGGCAGCCGAAGGCGTTCCGATTCCCCCGGCCGCGCCGAGAAAGATAGGATTGCGATAATCGTACTTTCTTGCCAGCCGATCGCGGACTTCGCATATCGTCGGAAAGAGACTTGCCAGCGGGCGGCTGTCCGTATGTCCCCCGGAATCGGCTTCAACCGTAAGGAATTCCGCAGTCGGCAGTTCGGCTTGCCAGTCCGCCTGTTCGGCGGTGATGGCCTTCTCGGCCACAAGCGCGGCCAGCATTGCCGCAGGCGGCGGCGTTAGGAAAGCCGTGGCGACTTCGGGCCGGGAAATCTTCGCGAAAATATTGGTTCCACGAATAATTTCACCGTCCGCGCCCCGTGTCAGACCGGCTGCGGAATAGCGGACGATTTCCTTTGACAGGGTCATAAAGGCGGAGGCCGATACGTTGCGAACCTTTTCGGCCAGGAACAGATCGACCATCTGCGTTTCACGTTCCGGACGATCCGGCGAATGAATGAGGTTCATGCCCCAGGCCGCATCGTTCTCGACCCGGTCGCGGATGTCGGCGATGGCCTTGGCAACCGCGTCCGGTTTCAGCCCCGCGCTGCCGAAAAAACCGACGAAGCCGGCCCGGACCGCTTCGACGACCATATCCGCAGTGGCGATGCCGCGCGCCATTTCACCGGCGACATAGGCGAAACGACAGCCGCACCGGCTGGTGAAGGCGCGCGATCCCAGCCATTCCGGATAAAGGCCCGGCAGTGTTCCCAGGACCTGTTTTCTCGCCTTCTTGTCCGCTCGAACATCGGCTTCGCTCAAGCACGCCCAGCGATGACCGTCGCTGCTCCGGTAGATCTCGGCATCGGCACGGAATCTGCGAACCGCCTTCGCCAACGCCTTTGTTTCCTTGGGCTGCTGCCAGCCCGCGGATGTATTCGACCGATCGGATTGTTCTCTCCCGGTCACTGACCGATTTGCGATTTCTTGATGATTTGCCAGGACCATGACCCACCCCTTCATCTCGCTAATTCGCCCTTTGCCCTACGTAAAATTCTCAGGTGAAGGAAACTGAATATCAATTTGAGGGTAAGGCGCGGCAAAGCCCGTTTGGGCGTCCATGAGGCTCGATTCGCGGTCAGTAAAGACCGCAAATGAAATCTTCTTTCCTGCTCATGAAATCCGGATTCCGGTTTTGAGACTAAAGTTGCAGAGCGCGCAATCCGAACTCCGCAGGGGTAGATTTTCACTGAGAACTGACCCGGTAGAGCCGGACATCCGGAGCCGACGCCATGGTTTGGCTGCATTCTCCCCAAAACCTCTTGCGAGCAACCTACATAGACGCTCGCATTCAGAGCCACTGACAAATGTGTCTAGCGCTCCATCAGCATTCCGCCTGTTAAGCCGTGCAGGCAGACGCCGCATTCCAGCCCTCAGACGCGGGTGGACCAGCTCGTGTTCCTTAATCTTCCAATACCCAGGTCGTCATAAAACTAGCGACAGCCATAGACCTTACCGCTCTCCTTCCAGGCCTTGATGAGAAGTTCAGTCTGGCGGATGTCTTCCCGGGCCCGTTTGCTCTGCGGGTTCTTCAGCCAAGCATAAAAGCCGCTTGGATGGATGAGCAGACAGCGGCAATCGCGCGAACCGAAAACACGGAACGATGCTCGGCGATGAAGGCGTGCCTCACTTTGTATCCTTGGCGAAGTATGCGGTTGCGTTCCGCCAAGCAATCGATTCACTGAATCGATTGCTTATCCGGCTCCAATTTACGATGTCACGCTCCTCGGCACCCCGCGCCAGTTCCTGCTTCAGCCGCCGGATCTCCGAAGCTTGATCGCCCTTATCCGGAACAGGAGATCTGCGAGACGCGTGTGCGCTATGGCTATCGGCGCGTGCATGTGCTGCTGCGGCGCGAAGGCTGGCCCATCAACATGATGAAGACGCCAAGGATTTACAACGAGTTGGGCCTTCAACTCAGGAACAAACATCCCAAACGCAGGGTGAAAGCAAAGCTGCGCGAAGACCGGCAGGAAGCTGTCGGACCGAATGACGTCTGTGCGATGGACTTCGTTCAGGACCAGCTTGCCACCAGCCGGAAGCTCCGCATCCTGACCATCGTGGATACCCGTTCGCGCTATTGCCCGGCGACCGATCCGCGGCTCACCTATCGCGGAGAAGACGTGGTACAGACGCTCGAACGGATCTGCGGCAAGATCGGATATCCCAGAACGATCAGAGTCGACAACGGCAGCGAATTCATCTCTCGAGATCTTGACTTGTGAGCCTATGCCAATGACGTGACGCTGGACTTTTCCAGGCCAGGCAAGCCAACGGACAATAGCTTCATTGAAGCGTTCAACAGCAAGTTCCGGGCGGAGTGCTTGAACGCGCATTGGTTTCTGACGCTTGCGGACGCCCGTGAAAAGGTGGAGAATTGACGTCAATACGACAACGAGGTTCGGCATCACAGCGCGATCGGTTATAAGGTTCCGATCGCGCTTCAGAATCCCGGTGGTGCAACCAGCCCGTCATCGTGATCGAAGTCGGAAAACTCCAGCTTCCGGCGATCCAAACCTCAGTCTCATTGCATCAACCGAGGGACTCCACGCCAAACCGGAAGGAAATCAGGCCTCAGGACACTTAATAACAAAAATTATGAAGTTAATTCAGATAGTTATGTATTCCTTTCCCGACTCTGCCTCCGTTAGTCCTGGTTCAAATCCAGGTTCCCCAGCCAAACTCTTCGAGATATTCCAAAACTCAATAGCTTCTTACTGAAATTTGGCCCGCTTGCTTTTGCGGCCGCTCAAGGCGGCGAGGACCGTGTTGTTCAGCTCCACCTGCTCACCTCGCTCCGCAACGAGTTCCATCACCGCGTCGAGCGGTGCCAGGCTGCGGTCCGAGACTCGGTCGAGAACCGCTTTGAATTGGGGCGGGACGGTTTCCTCGTCGCTGTAAGGCAGACCGTAGGCGGCAAGGAGGTGTTCAGAGAGGCCGCGGAGGATCTGGTCTTTCAGGCGGATCCTGCGTTTGGCGGCAAGGCGGCCGGTTTCGGCGGCCCAGGTCAGGAAACTGCCGGTAGCCTGGACCAGGTCCGCGATCCCCTCTTCCTTGGCAGCGGTCACGGGAAGAACGGGCGGATGCCAGAAGGTGGCGTCCTCGAAGGGATTGCCGTGGCGACGCATCAGGGCCTGCCGGCCGAGGGTCACGAAAGGCGGATCACCGGCGATCTTGCCGGAGACGCCCGGTTTGCCCGGATAGGCGAGCGCGAGCGTCGATTCGATCTGCCTTCCGGTGACGGCCGCCCCGGGAAGATCGGACTTGTTGATCACATAAATATCGCCGATTTCCATGATGCCGGCCTTCAGAGCCTGAACCGCGTCACCCAGCCCGGGAACCGCAAGCACCAGCGTGCAGTCGACCAGCCCGGTGACCTCGATATCCGACTGGCCCGCCCCGACGGTTTCGAGAATGACGTGTTCGAACCCGTGGTGGGCCAGCACCGCGATCAGGTCGCAGGCGGCCGAACTCGCTCCGCCCAGATGTCCCCGGGCGGAGAGCGAGCGGAAATAGACGTTCTCGAACCCCTGGCTGCGGTCCATGCGGATCCGGTCGCCGAGGACCGCGCCGCCGGAAAACGGACTGGACGGATCGATCGCCAGCACCGCGACGGCCCCGCCTGCGGCCGCATAATGGGCGCTCAACCGGTCCACCAGGGTGGATTTTCCCGCTCCCGGAGGTCCCGTTACCCCGACGACCGTCGGCCAGGCGGAATTGGCGTAAGCCTCGCGCAGCAAGGTCTCGTAGCCCTCCGACCGGTTTTCCACGCAGGAAATCGCCCGTGCCAGCTTGCGGCGGTCCCCCAAGGCAAGACCCGCCATCAGCCGTCCACCTTCAGAAGAAGCGCGTCGCCCTGACCGAAGCCGCCGCAAATCGCGGCCGCGCCGAGACCGCCACCGCGGCGTCGCAGACCGTTGACGAGCGTCATGGCAAGGCGCGTGCCGCTCGCACCGAGCGGATGGCCGATGGCAACCGCCCCTCCCCGGTGGTTGGTCTTTCCGCGCAAGGCCTCCGTTCGTCCGGGATCGTTCTCCGCCAGCCTCAGAGTGCTGACCAGGGGCGTCGCGGCGAAGGCTTCGTTGATTTCCAGGGCGTCCACGCGGTCCACCTGCAGATTGTTGCGGCCCAGAAGCCTGGCGATGCCGATTGCCGGCGTGTAGGAGCCCGATGTCGCACCGTCGGCGACCTGGACGTAGTCGAGCACCTGCGCCAGAACCGGCAGGCCGTGCGCCCGCGCCCAGGCTTCCTCGGCGAGCACCAGGAACGCGGCGCCGTCGTTGAGACCGGGCGCGTTACCGGCCGTTATCGTCTCGCTGTCATAGACGGTTCTGAGCGAGGCGAGTTTTTCGCGTGTCGTGTCGGTGCGTGGCGACTCGTCGACGGTCACCGTCAGGGAGGCCCCCTTCGTCCCCTTCACCTCGACCGGGAAACGCTCGAAGTCGAAGTAACCCTGCTCGTCCGCCTCGAAATAACGTTCGTGGCTGGAGGCGGCCCAGTCGTCCTGTTGCGATCTGTCCACGCCGTGGCGCAGGGCCTCCTCGGCCGTGTAACAGGCGATCGCCTTGTCGACGACCTCGCCGCGCAGGAGCAGCGGATCGCCGACCTCGAACTTGCCGATCATCCGCTCCCTTGAGCGTGGCAGGGTCATCGGCGTGGCGCTCAAATTGTCGCTGCCGCCGCACAGCACGGCCTTTGCCTCGCCGAGCCGGATGTCCTTCCAGCCCGACCCGATGGCCGTCATGCCGGAACAGCAGGCGCGGTCGACCGCAAAGGAAGGCGTCGTCTCCGGCAATTCCGACAGCAGAACGGCCTGCCGGGCCGGTGTCAGGGTCGCCGCGCCGATCATGCCGCAGCCCATATAGGCGGCGTCGACGGCGCTCGCGTCGAGATTTGCGCGGCGCAGAGCCTCGTCCATCGCCATCGCGCCAAGCCTGGCCGTCGACAGGCCCCTCAGCGCCCCATTGAAGCGGCCGAACGGGGTGCGGGCGACAGCGGTGATGACGGCCTTGCCTTCAGCCATTATTGAGCCGCCTCCTGTTCGAGCATCGCTTTCAGGGCCTTCTTGTCGACCTTGCCATTGCCGTTTTTCGGCAGGTTTTCGATCACGTGGATTTCCTTCGGCGTCTTGAACCCGAGGAACGGCTTGCTGCAAGCGATGAGATCGGCTGGGCTCGGGGAGCTGCCGGGCACGGGCGATACGAAGGCCACGGCCTTTTCGCCCCAGTCCGCATCGGGAAGACCGACGACGGCGGCTTCGAGCACGCGCGGATCGCTGGTGAGAACCGCTTCCACTTCCTGCGGATAGATGTTGAAACCGCCGCTGATCAGCATCTCCTTGCTGCGGCCGCAAAGGGTGAGCATGCCGTCAGTGCCCATGCGGGCAAGATCGCCGGACCAGAGCCAGCCGTCCTTCAGCACCTTTGCGGTTTCCTCCGGCTTGCGCCAGTAGCCCTTCATGACGTGCTCCGAGCGCACCGTGATCTCGCCTATCTCGCCGGGAGCGACCGGACTTCCGTCCGGTGCGCGCAGAACGACTTCCACGAAAGTGTAGGAGCGGCCGAGCGCGCCGACGCGCGCCGCGCCCGTTGCGTCGAAATGATCCCCGGGCGTCAGCAGAATGCAGGTCATCATCGCTTCGGTCAGGCCGTAATTCTGGGTCAGGATCGGCCCGAACCGCGCCAGGGCCTTCTCCAAGGTGTTGCGCGGGATGGGTTCCGCGCCGTAGCCGATGGCCCTGAGCGAACCGAGATCGTAGCGGTCGAATTCCGGCGCGTTGACCAGCCGCGTCAGCACCGTCGGCACGCAGGTGAACACGGTTACGGAAAGCCGTTCTATGGTTTCGAGCAGGCTCGCGATGCCGCCGCCTTCGACGATGACATTGGTTGCGCCGCACAGGAACCACGGGACGAAATAGGTCCCGCTGGCGTGAGAGAGCGGGCCGATATGGGCGACCGTATCGTCGCCGCGAATATCCCGGTCAACCAGCATGTTGCGGTAAACGCCCAGCCAGTTGCGGTGGGTCAGCATCACGCCTTTCGGTTTGCCCGAACTTCCAGACGTGTAGTTGATCGAGCAGAGATCCTCCGCGCCGGCGACATGGAGGCTATTCTCATTCACGGGAAAAACCGTCAGATCCGCGTAAGAAGGGCCGTTTTCCGCGGTTCCGGCATCCACCGGACACAGCCACAGGCCGGAAAACCTCTCGCCCCCCCTCACCTGGCCCGCGGTGGTTTCGTCGAAGAAGACTGCCGATGCCTCGCAGTCCGCCACGATGCCCGAGACTTCCTTGCCGGTCAGCCGTGCGTTGACCGGGACTCGGACAATCCCGGCGCGTTCGAGCGCGGCCTGCAGGAACACGAATTCGGGCCGGTTCGACATGACGACACAGGCACGGTCGCCCGGTTTCAATACGTCCGCCACGCCGCTTGCCAGGCAGTCGACAAGACTATCGAACTCGGAGAAGGACCAGCGGCGGCCGCCGTAAATCAGGGCGGCTCTCGTAGCATACCGGCGCGCGGCCTGCGACATGAATACGGAGAGCGGCTGTCCCTTTGGCATGGTGTCAGGCATGGCTACTTTCGGACGTCAGGTAGGAAACGATATCGGAGATCGACGTGCCGGACAGAAAGACGCGGTCGATTCCGGCCTCCTCCAGCAGCGAGATGTCTTCCTGCGGAATGACGCCGCCGGCCATGATGCGGATATCGTCTGCGCCGTTTTCGTCGAGCAGCTTGCGGAGCTGGGGCAGAAGCGTTCCGTGCGCACCGGACAGGATGCTCACGCCGACCCAGTCCACGTCCTCCTCGATCGCGGCCCGCACGACCTGGTCCGGCCGGCGGCGGAGACCGGTGTAAATGACCTCCATGCCCGCATCGAGAAGCCCGCGCGCGATGACTCGGGCACCAACGTCATGGCCGTCCAGACCGATCTTGGCAATCAGAACACGAATACGTTTTTTTTCACTCACGGCAACTCACCAGGCCTGTCGATCAGAAATCGGTGTTCGGCTCGAAGGAACCGAAACGGTTGCGCCATATTTCGCAGATCTCGCCGATCGTGGCGTAGGCGCGGACGGCGTCCAGAACGGCCGGCATGACGTTGCGGTCTTCCGCGCAGGCCCGGTCGATCTCGGCAAGGGCGGCCTCGACCCGTTTTCCGTCCCGCGTCTCCTTGACCTGCCGCAGGCGTGCGGTCTGGCGTTTTTCGCACTCCGGGTCGATCCGAAAGGCGGTGTTCGGCACATCCGGCTTCTGACGCCATTTGTTGACGGTGATCCAGGGCCGTTCGCCGCTATCGAAGGCCCGTTGCCGGCGGACGGCGCCGTCGGTCATGATGCGCCGGCCGATGCCGCCCTCGATGACATTGAGCGCCCCGCCCGCATCTTCCAGTTCGGCGAGAGTGTTCAACATCCCCTCCTCGATCTCGTTGGTCAGACGCTCAAGGAAATAGGAGCCACCCAAGGGATCGATGGTGTTGGAAAAGCCGTGTTCGGAGGCGATGATCTGCTGGGTTCTGAGCGCGACCAGAAGCGACTGTTCGGTAGGGGTGGATACAGCCTCGTCATAGGAGGCGATATAGACGTAGCTGGCGCCGCCCAGCACATAGGCGAGTGTGCCGAATGCGGTCCGGGCGATGTTGTTCAGGGGTTCCTGGAGCGCTTCCTGGCCGTGGCCGTAAACGGTGGTGCGCAGACGCATGGCATCCGGATTGACCGCACCGTAGCGTTCCTTCATCAGCCGGGCCCAGACGCGGCGCAACGCCCGCAGGTTCGCGATGGTGACGAAGAAATCGTGTCGCTCGTCCGGGAACATGTGGAGGAGCGGTGCGATCTCGTCGATGGTCCTGCCGCGCGCCAACAGCAGATCGACATAATGCACCACATTTGCCAGCGCGATGGCGCAGCCTTTCATGGAGCCGGCACCGCCGGCATTGATGTGGTTCACGCAGACGGTCATCGGCGACCAGTGCGGAGCATGGTCCGCACACCATTCCACCGGATCGACCGCGAGCCGCGCAGCCGGTGCTGGCGGCAGGATCTGGGTGCCTCGGGCGATATATTCCTTCAGCGGATCGTTCTGCAGGTTGACCGTATAGCGGGACCAATCGATGCCCTGCTTTTCGCCGAGTGCGGCATAGAGCGCCAGGGCGACAGGACCCAGTGAATTGCACAGGGTCCCGACGCGTTTGACGCTGTCGACGGGGATGCCGTCGAAAAGGGCCTCCATGTCGGCCAGCGTGTCGATCGCGACCCCGACCTGGCCGACTTCCGCAGTCGCCATCTCGTGATCGGAATCGTAACCACACTGGGTGGGCAGATCGTTGGCGACCAGGATCTGCTCCGCGCCGTGCTTCAACAGGAAGTGGAACCGCTTGTTGCAGGCGACCGGATCGCCGAAACCCGAATAGGCCGAGACCACGAACGGTTCGACACGGTTCATGCCCGGTTCGGCGCCGCGGGTATAGGGAAACTCGCCCGGAAAACCTATATCGCGAAGATAGTCCACGCTCCGGCCGGTGTCATCCGGTGTGTAAAGGGGGGCCGCCTCGATACCGCAGTCGTAGACGAACGGCATCCGCTCGCCTTTTCTTTCGACTTCGGGCGCGTAGGTTTCTTTCAGCCAGCGGGCCTTTTCAGCGGCTATCCGATCCAGGCCGTCCGAACCCGGGTGGCATATTCCGGCCTCACCCTCGCCGCCGGCCCCGGCCCCTCCCGGTTCGACGACATTCAGCTGTGCTGCGGCTCTTTTTTTTCCAGCGGTATTGGTCATGACTCGGTATTTGCTTACCCGTAAACAAGACTGGCCGAGCTCGCATTGACGGAAAATAGTGCCTGCCGGGCGGATACCGGCCGCTCAATCGCCGGTCACGGACCTGATGTGTCCTCCGTGGTGGCAGACCTCACGGCACTGTTTGCAGCGCACAATAATCTGACAATTATCACTGGCTCGTACTAAGTAGAAAATACCGAAAAGGCTAAAATGGACAACAAATAAAATAATAAAAAAACTGATCAATAAAAAAACATTTTTGTATTGCGCAGAATTGCTTGCTGAAATTAAATCAACTCAAAAATTATAAATGGAAAACAGAAACCTTCAGCTTTCCGGTCGTTTCGCCCGATAAATAATCACGGCAATTCCGGAAGTCGAAACGTGTGTACCACTGCAGAGAAGGTCGCGAAAGCATATTGGTCTGGCCAGTTCGCAAGATCTTGAATACCAACGGTAGATCTGCAGGCGGACAGGCGGAGTTTCAACGGGAGGAACAAATGAAATTGAATCGTCGTAAGGTTCTGGGCGGTATCGGCGCCCTGTCCGTCACGAGCGCCATCGGCATGCCCAACGTCGCGCGCGGCGCCGGGAAAATCGAACTCACCGTCGCAAACGGCAGCCCTCTGAAACACGTGCTCTCCAGTCTGGGAACCACCCCCTGGATTGATCGCGTCAACGAACTGACCAACGGGGAAGTCGAGATCAATTACTTTCCCGCCGCCCAGCTTGCGAAGCTCAAGGAACTTCTCGCGGCGGTGCAGAACGGCGTCGCGGATATCGCGCCGATTCCGATCGGCTATGCCAGCGACAAGATGCCGTTGAACGGCGTTTCGGCGCTCCCGGGACTTGGGAAAACGTCCAAGGAGATCGTCAACGCCCATGCCGAGGCCCTGAAAGAAGGGCCGCTGCGCAAGGAATTCGACGCCAACAACATTCACCCGATGTATGTCATGGCCTTTCCGCCCTATCAGCTTGTGGGCATGGAAGCCGATTGGCGCACGCTCGACGACATTCAGGGCAAGGTTCTACGCTCGGCCGGCGGCACCATGGACCTGGTGGTCTCGGCCCTGGGGGCGACGCCCGCCTCCCTGCCCGCCGGCGACATGTACCTGGCCCTGCAGCGCGGGACCGTCGACGGTACGATTTCCGCCTTTGCCAGCGTCAAGGGATACAACATTCAGGAAATCGCCAAATCCATGAGTGCCAACGCTTCGTTCGGGACGTTCGTCAACATTCTGGCTTGCAACGACAAAAAGTGGGCTTCGCTGCCGAAGGAGGTGCAGGATGCGCTCGATCAGGCCGGCCGCGACGTCACCGCTTCGGCCTCGGCCTCCATGGACAAATCCACCGACGAACTCAAGACGGAGTTCCAGGGCGCCGGAATGGAAATCTACGATTTCGCTCCGGACGAAATCGCCAAGATCAACGGCCGCCTCTCCTCGGTTCAGGACGACTGGGTCAAACGCCTGGATGGACGGGGTTTGCCTGCCGGCGAAGTTCTCGATACCTACAAATCCCTGATCGGTGCGTGAACAAACGCCCTTACATGCAAACTGGTACGGTATCGATGAACAACGGGTTCTACCACCGGGTAGATCGTCTCTACCGCAAGGTGGAACTGGCCGCGATTGTGCTGGCAGGTCTGGTCATTCTGGCTGTCATGGCCCTGGTTTCAACCGATGCCGTGCTGAGACGGGGGCTGGATTATCCCCTGACGTTCCAGCTTCCGCTTTCCGAAAACTATCTTCTGGTCGCCTTGACGATGCTCTCCCTCGCCTGGGGATACCGGCGAGGCGGCACCATACGCGTACATATCCTGATCGATGCGCTTCCAAGGACGGTTTCCGTGCCGATCCTGCGCATCGGCCTCGGGATTTCCTCCATCTACATCCTGGCCCTGGGGGTTCTGGCCTATTCGACCTTCCATGAGGCGCTGGTCAACAACGAAGTCCAGATGGGGGTGATCGACTGGCCCGTCGCATGGTCCTGGTTCTGGATCCCCGTGGGATGCGGCCTGCTTGCCGTCCGCCTCGCAATCGAAGTCTTCAAACCGGAAGACGAACTCCTGCCGCGCGACGAAGACGTCACTGACAAGGAGATCACGGCGGAATGACCACATTAGCGGGCATTGGACTGCTGATTGTCCTCATCGTCCTCGGAATGCCGATCGGTTATGCCCTGGGCGTGGCGGGGGTGATGAGCCTGCTGATGATCGCCGACCCGGTGGTTGTCGCCGGTCTCATGAGAGGCGTCGTCCATCATACAACGGCCAATTTCGTGATCCTGACCATTCCGATGTTCATCCTCATGTCGGAATTCCTGAGCGCGGGCGGCGTCGCCCAGGACCTGATGATCGCCTGCGACCGGCTGATGCGCAGGATCCGGGGCGGCCTGGCAATGGCCTGCGTGCTGGCGGGCGCCGTGCTCGCCGCGGCTTCCGGCAGCAGCACCGCGTCGGTCGCGACGATGATCCGCTCGGCCTTTCCCACGATGAAAAAGCTCGGATACGATCCGGGATTTTCCATCGCGACGATTTCCATGGCCGGAACGCTTGCGATCATGATCCCGCCGTCGATTGCGCTGGTGATCTACGGCATCATCACGGAAGAATCGATCGGCCGCCTGTTCATCGCGGGCATCGTTCCGGGCATCCTCACCGCGATCGGTTACATTCTCACCATCCTCTATTGCGTGTGGCGCAACCCCTCGCTGGTTCCGCAAGTCTCAGACGAACTCGCCGCCCAGAAACAAGGTGACAATTCGCTGGAGCAAAAAGGCCGGGTCTGGCCGGTGCTCGTGCTGATCGTGCTGGTTCTCGGGTGTCTTTATACCGGTGTGGCGACACCCTCCGAACTCGGTGCGCTCGGCGCCGCCGCCGCGCTTCTGATGAGCCTCATGATGCGCCGGATCTCCTTCAAGGGCATCGTGACCGCCGTCGGCAACACGGCCCGGACCACGGCGATGATCGTCACCATCATCTTCGGCGCCATCCTGTTCGGTTATTTCATGACCTACAGCCAGGTCACCCCGTCGATCCTGAAGTGGATATCCGAGTCCGGAATGCCTCCCCTGGCGGTGCTGGCCATGATCCTGGCGTTCTACATTCTTCTCGGAATGGTCATGGACCAGTTCGCCATCATCGTACTCACCGTACCGATCACCTACGCGGTGATTACCGGGCTCGGCTTCGACGGCATCTGGTTCGGCATCCTGATCGTCAAGACCGCGGAGGTGGGACTGGTCACTCCGCCGGTCGGCCTGAACGTTTTCATCGCCTCCTCCACGTCCGGCGTGCCGGCCGGTGCAGGTTTCAGACAGATCGCGCCCTTTGTCGTGACGGAAATCATCCTGATCGTCCTGCTCGTCGCTTTCCCGCAGATCAGTCTGCTGCTGCCCGCGCTGATGAAGTAGCGGCTCGATGAAACTCGTTACCTATCGGAGCAAGGGGCGCGCGCGGCCCGGAATACTGGTCGACGACCGGGTCTACGATCTGCGCAGCGTTGCCGGCACCTCCTGCCCCGCGACCATGCAACAGCTTCTTGAAAAGGGAATCGGACGTATTCAGCACGCGGCGACCTATTTCAACCCGGAGAGCCATCGCCCGGTCGACGCTTCCGTGCTTTGCGCGCCCGTTCCAAAACCAGGCAAAATCGTCGCCATTGGCCGCAACTATGCGGCCCACGCGCGGGAAACCGGATTCGTTCCGGCGGAAGAGCCGCGGATCATCTTCAAGCTCGGAACCTCCGTCATCGGCACCGGCGAAACGGTCAGGCGGCCATCGGGCGTCGAAAAACTCGACTGGGAAGTGGAGCTCGCCGCTGTTATCGGCCAAAACATCGGTGGCGCGGATACGGCCCCTGCCACCGCCACGAACGCAATCGCGGGCTACACGATCGCCAACGACATCACGGCGCGCGAATACCAGATCGACAGGACGCCGCCGCAAACGAGTTTCGCCAAGAGCATGGATTGCTTCGCGCCGATGGGCCCCTATCTGGCAACACCCGACGAGATGGGAGATCTGACCGCCCTCACCTTGCGCACCTGGATCAACGACGAGCTGATGCAGGAAGGCTGCGTCGCCGACATGATCTTCCCGGTCGCAGATCTGGTCGCCTATATCGCTCGGTTCATCACCCTTGAACCAGGCGATGTCGTGCTGACCGGAACACCCTCCGGCTCGGGCGCTTTCCGGGACCCGCCGGTCTATCTTCAGCCGGGTGACCGAATGCGGCTGGAAATCGACCGTCTTGGTGTTTTAGAAAATACCGCAGGCTAATCGGCCTCCTCCCCATTATCTCACGGAGACAATTGAATGTTTTACGACCCCAGAAACGGGCACGGTCTGCCCCACGACCCTTTCAAGGCAATCGTGGCGCCGCGCCCCATCGGCTGGATCTCCACTGTGAATTCCCGGAGCGAGAACAATATCGCGCCCTACAGTTTCTTCGCGCCGGTTTCCGGCAATCCGCCCATGCTGATGTTCTCCAGCGAGGGGCGCAAGGACAGCATGCTCAATGCGGAGGAGACCGGAGAATTCGTCTTCAACCTGTCGACGCTAAGCCTTTCGGCGGAAATGAACCAGACGGCGGCTTCCGTCGGTCCGGAAGTCGACGAATTCGAGCTTGCCAAGCTGGAAACCGCGCCCTGTGTCAACGTCAGGCCGTTGCGCGTAGCCGCATCTCCGGCAGCCATGGAATGCAAGGTTCTCGGCGTGCAGCGCCTTGCCGATCTGAACGGCGTGCAGACCGACCGTTATCTGGTGATCGGTCAGGTCGTCGGCGTCCATATTAACGAAGACTATCTGGTCGAAGGCCTGTTCGACACGGCAAAGGCGCAGCCGTTGGCCCGGTGCGGATATCTCAACGATTATGCGGCCGCGACCGAGATTTTCGCGATCAAGAGGCCCGGCTGATCGTCGGCCCGCATTAGCGGGCAATGCCGATTGCGGCTGGCACCGTTTAAGGTCTAGAATTTTCAGATGGTTGTGAAAGCGGATGCCGGGTCCCGGCAGATTATCAATTTCCTGACGTCTTTCGTCGCGGTTGTTGAAACACGGAGTTTCCGCCGGGCTGCCGACCTAATCGGCAAGTCCCAGCCTTCGGTCACGGCCCACATCGCTCAACTGGAAGAACTGCTCGGCGTTCCGCTGATCGCGCGCACGACGCGCCAGGTGACGCCCACCGCTGTCGGAGACGCGCTGCTGACCCGCGCCAAGGTGCTTATTCAGGACAGCGAGAGGCTGGTCAGGGATTTCCAGAATCAGGAACTCCTGATGCAGGGCCGTCTTTCGGTCTCCGTTTCCCCGACGGTATGCGCCCGGCTGATGCCCAGATTTCTGGGTGTCTTTCAGGCTGCCCATCCTCACGTCCACGTGTCGTTCCGCGAGGACATGCGGGAAGAAATGATCAAGGCACTGCAGGTGGGCAAGGCGGAAATCGGGGTTGGACCCTATAACAGGGTTCCAGAAACGCTGAAATTCGAACCGCTGGTCAACCAGCTGTTCTTCCTGATCATGCACAAGAACCATCCGCTCGCCGGTTCCGGCCAGGTCCGTTTGCAGGATCTGGAAAACCTGGATCTTATCTGTCCGCCGCAAGGCATGACCGCGCGGGATATTCTCGATCAGGAACTCCAGCGGCGCGGGATAGAGGTCAGCCCGAAGCACGAGGCGGCACAGTTCATCACGCTGGCAGGCATGGTCTCGCTGGGTCTCGGGGCAACGGTCATGCCGCTCGGCAGCCGGCGCGTACTGGACGCGTTCGAGCTGGTCGCGCTGCCTTTCGCCGACGCGGACATCATCCGGGTGGTCGGCGTCCTGACGCACAACCAGGAACCCCTGTCTCCGCCGGCGTCCGCATTCAAGGAGATGCTGTTCCTCAACTCGCACTGCGAGGAGAGCGAGCTGCTGGAAGAAGGCTGGCGGATGCTCGGAAAGGACCTGCCGGTTCAGGTATCGTAGAGCGTCTGAAACCGGTCCAATTTCGGACGTTCAGTTATTCGTCGCGAATGATCACTCCGCGAACAGCATTTCCATAACGGCTTTGAACCAGAACACGACTGCAACCTTAACCTTCGTTTCCGATCGGCACTCTCGATCAGATCAGGAAACTCTTCAATCAGCTTCTCCCTTGCGGCACGGCGGCACCCCCTGACGATGCGCATAGAAAACTCGCGCTTTTCCTGGGGGTCTTCAGCCTCGCCATATCGATGCGACAGGTAGGATTCACCAGTGACCAAGTCATTGAGCACTTCAAGCATTGTCATGTCGCCATATCGATCCGCTAAGCCGTAAGCTTCCATGTCCTCGGGTTTAGTCGAGCCTTGAAGTTCAAAATAGCAGGAGAAGACATCAGGCCGGTTCTTGAACCCGATCCTTTCGCCGTCAACCGTGATCGTCTTCGCCGGCCGTACCGCTTCACGCCGAAACTCCGGCGTCGATCTGTGTTCTCGTCCCATAGAACACCTCTTGTCTAAGGAGATGCTCTCCATTTTTTCGAGGTAAGTCCAGGCAGTCTGCGCACAAAGCCGCGATGTTCAGGTTGTCGGCACACGACCTTGCCAGGCTGGGGCAACTCTATCTGGACAAAGGCCGGGCCGGAGGGCGGCGGTTTCTTCCGGCAAACTGGATCAATCGCGTTACGAAAAATTTCACCGAGACGGGCAGAACCGATCTGAGATGGGGCATGGATACACTTAGCAACCTGTCCGGATTGCCGTGACCACTTCATTTGTCGCGGTCCCGGCATCCGAGCGGCAGGCTGGGATTGTTCCGAAAAAGCGTCGTCATATTGCCACCGAGCTTCGAGTTGCTTAGGGGCCGCATTGTCTTCAGCCGTTCATCGAGCTGAGGATCGAAGCTGAAATTCAGATATGCTTCCAGCCAGGCAAGAACGAATGCTTCCTGGTTATCCAGACCGGGTTCGACGGTTTGTTTCTTACCGTTTTTGAGTTTGACGAGGCTCGGATCTTCGATAGCCTTCAGAGAGAATCGGACCGCCTTGTCCAGAAGTTCCTCATATGTCTTGGGGTTCCTGTAGCCGGCATGGCACAACAAAGCGGTGGTCACGTTCATCGGTGCCATGGCATGCAGCTGGTAATGGAGCCCCCATTTACCCCGCCGCATTTCGAGGGGCAGGCTGCCGTCCGGGTCTTGCGTATCGAGGATGATCCGCTGGCTCAACAAGCCCCAATCCAGATAGGAAGGCTCGTCCAGAATGAGCCCAGCCTGCGTGACCTCAAGGGCAGCCCAGGCACGCAGGTTCGCCTGCTTCGCCTTGGGCGGCGCATCGGTGTTCCAATAGTCCACGATTTCATCCGTGCGCTGACGCAACCAGTTTTCAATCGACTTTCGCTCGGCCGGATAGTCCTCCGCAAAGGGAAGAACCAGTCTGTAGGCGGACGCAATGCCGCCTACCCGGGCCGGGTAGGAAATCTTCGCGGTCATCGTGCGGATATCGCCGAAGGCATCCGCCTTCGCCCAATCCGCAATGCCGGACAGAATACAGCGCGTTGCCTCCTGCCGCAGATCGGGATCGCTCACGGCCTTGTTGCTCAAGTCCGAAAGCTGACGGACAAAATCGTCGGACGGCTTCAACGCCGCCGTCACTTCCGTATCGGACTCGACGTCCTTTTCCGAACGCGTCTTGCTATCCTTCTTGTAGCGGCTGCCATAGTCGAGCGACACCGTCGGCTCGGGAAAATCCGGACAGGTGAAAGCCTGCGCCGCACCGCCCGCGAAAAACAGAAGCGCCCCCAGAAGCGCAGCTGCCAGCGGACGGACAAGCGGCCATTTCAGGAAAGCAGTCTGTCTCATGGGAAAGCCTTTCGCTCGCCGGGTTCCGTTGCCTTTGTCCCGCGTCATTGCAGCTGGATGATCTGCAGCAGCTTCGTGGCGGGTTCGTCCCCCGCATCCGACGCGGCCCGCAGCCATTTGAGCGCATTCGGGCGGGAGGGTTCCAGACCGATGCCGAAGGCATAGGACTGCGCCAGAAGCACCATGGCTTCCACATCCTCCGCCGCCGCCGATTTCTTCAGCCATTCGCTGGCCTCGCGAATATCCTCGTGCGAGGCATCCGACGAGCGCATCAGCTTGGCAAGCTCACGCATGGCTGCCGGGTATTCCGCTTCTGCGGCCCGCCGGTACAGCGACTTGATGTCGTATTGCGCGAGCACGGGCTCCTGGATCGCGGCCGGCGCCTTCTGCACGCGCCGGATGACGCCATAAAGTTGATTGCCGTCGGCCTTCTCCAGAAGGTTGGCAAAGATTTCCGTGCCCAGGTCCGGATCGTAGGTCTCCTTCTTCGGATCGGAGACCAGATCCAGCAGCCGGAAAGACGCAATTTCGTAACCCTCGTCATGTGCCTTGACATAAAGATCGAAGGCGGTGTGCCGGCCTTCCTCCGTGTCGGTTCCCGCATAGAGATCGGCGACCTTCACGAGCTGCCAGGCCTTTCCTTCCAGAAGCGCCATGGAGACGTCAAGCCAGTGATTCAGCTCGGCCGAATAGCCGTGTTTCTCGGCAAAATCGGCGAACTGGTAAACCGTATCGAAATTGCAACGCATGATGCCGCGGGCGTGGAAAAAAAGCTGCTTGCGCTTGTCGTCGTCCCGCTCGCGCTCGGCCAGAAACAGAAGCGCATCCGCGTCGCCATGGGCCGCAATATAGCCGATCTGTTCGCCCGTCAGGTTAAGGGGGTTTTCCGTGTTCCCGGCATGGATCCCTTCGACAAGGCGCAGGATCTTGCCGCGCGTCCCGCCCTGGAAGGCTTCCAGCAGGTACTCGGCTTCGGCAACCTTCTCGTAGTCGTCCGGATAGGTGCGCAGATAAAGTTCGGCGAGTTCAAGTGCCGCATAGGCATCGCCGGCATCGATAAGGCGCTTGAGATCCGCAACGGCAAGGTCGCGCTCCTTCTCGCTCTCCGCCCCCTCGAACTTGCGCACGGCAATTGACGCCTCGCCGCCGACGAAGCGCGTCGCATATTTGCGCCAGAAGGTTTTCGTCTCTTCCGGCACGCCCTTGAGCACCCGGTCCATCAGGTTGGCGAAGTTGCCGAGCGCTTCGGCGCGGCCGTAAAGCGCCTGTGTCTGCACCTCGGCAAGCAGCATCGGAGGAACGTCGTCCTTCAGGTCCCGCACATCTTCCACATCGAGTGCAATGGTCTCGTTGCCGGCGCCGCTTTCCGCCTTGCGCCAATAGGCTTCGGAGGCAACGTCGGGCCCGTCCGGCATCAGACACAGATGCGCCCGGCGCAGCTCCGAGAGGGCTTCGATCTTACCGTTCTCCGAGACTGCGGAATAAAGTAGGTCGAGTGCCAAGTTGAATTTCGCCTTGTCGCCCGGGCTCAGCAGATAGGTCCTGGCGAGTTCATACTTGCCGTCGACATCGTCCAAGGCTGCGGCCCTGGCGAACTGCGCTTCAGCCTCGCCGGCGCTTTCCCAAACGCCCTTGTCGCTCTGCGCCAGTTTGCCGAGCTTGGTGAAGACCCAGCCGGGTGCTTCCGGCAGTTCCGACAGCTTGACCAGAAGCTGGCGGTACCTGTCATAGTCCGCACCGCCGGTGCGTCCCAGTTTTTCCAGAAGCAGGATGTTGCGGATATAGCCGACCCTCAGCCCGTTGTCCGCCAGGGACTTGTACAGCTTGAGGGCGGCGGCGGTATCGCGTTCCGTTAGCGCTCCCGTCTCGTAGATCCGGCCCAGCTCGATCTGGGCAGAAACGACGCCGGCCTCGGCCGCCTCCTTCAGGTATTTCAGGAGAACCGCGTTGTCCTTCTCGATGAACTCGCTGTCGAGATGATATTCGGCAACCTTCCAAGCTGCATTTGTGTCGCCGAGATCGGCCGCGAAGCGGTACCAGGTCTCGCTCAGTCCATGGTTTTCCGCGACCACGTCCCCGCTTGAATATTCGCGCGCGATACGCCCGATGCGGTCACAGATTGTCGGGTTGAGCTTGCCGAGAAGCGAGCCGAAGGCGAGCGTGACGGCCACCGGCGCGTCGACGTCCCAGCCCGGCACCGTTTCGCCGTTGCTTGTCAGGGACGCCAGAAAGAGCAGCGCATTGGCGTTGCCGCCATAGGCCGCCTGAACCTTCAGCTTCAGGCCCTGTTCCGGATCCCGGGCCAGAACGATGCCGTTGAGATAAAGATCCGCCAGAAAGTCGAGCGCGCGCGGCGAGACCATATAGCCGGAGGCCTGCAGTTCTTCCACCAGGCGCGCCTTCTTCAGGTCCTCGATGCGGCCGGCATTGATATAGACATTGATCCGGTCGATCAGATAGCGGCTGTCGCCATAGCCCGGGTCAGTCTGGCGAAGCTGCTTGAGTCCCGCCATGATTGTGTCGAAATACTGCGCGGCATCGATGTCGCGCAGACGCACGAGATCGCGCGAGATAGCATCCAGCCCCTTGCCGGCTGGAAGCGCCTTGCGGTCCCACTCGGACCATTCCCGCTGAATTTCCGAATCCGGCCGCTTCGGTGTGCAGATCTTGGAGACCTCGATTTCCGGTGGCCGGAATTCGAGAACAATGGGAGCGGAGTGTGCGGATACCCCTGAAAACCAAAGGCATAGCGTGCCGTAAAACAATCCGCTTGCCAGACGGGCCTTGGATGATCTCATGAAACGCATCGCAGTCCACTCCCTTTGAGTGTTTATCTAGAAATCGAACTTTCGACCGACCAAAGCTTGATCGCGCCATTGTGTTCGGCCGCGATAAGCGTCGTGCCGCCACCGCGGCTGAGCTTCACGGTCTCGACGGTCGCCTTGGCCTCTCCGTCGACAACGACGGAAAAATCGAGGGTCAGCGGAGCCTTGAGGGCCACCGTCTGGCCTTCGCCTGCGGCAATGCCGGACAGCGCGTTGGCCTTAGCCTGCGGCACGAATAGATCGACGGCGTCATAGCTGGTGAGATTGTAGAAGGTCAGGTTCGCCTTGGACGGACTGGTCGTGACCTTGTCCTCGATGACATTCACCGGGCCGTCCGCGCTGAAGGCGGCAGTATAGAACTTGCCCGAGGACGTGGAGACCTTCTCCGTGGCGCTGCCGCTGGAAACCTCGATCTCACCCGGATCGACGACCACATAGGGCGTCAGCCCGGTTTCCACATTCGCGAAGGACTTGGATTCAATGCGAGCCACCGAATTCTCCGGCAGGAGAACCCGTATGAACGCCGAATTCGGGTCGATCGCCTTCTCGTAGAGCCCCCCATCCTGGGCGTTGGCGCCCCCCGCAAGCAGCAACAGAGCCAATGAGACAGTTAGACAGCGTATGCTCATCCCGCATTCCCTTTCTTAGTACTGACACAACTGAATTTCCGGCCGCCCTTCGGAGGGCCGATCAAGCACGACGCGCAGGCTGGAGATCTCGGGACCGCCGAAGGCTTCCACCGGCACGAAGAAACGTCCCGTTGCCCTGAGGCGGTCACTGCGCTTGACCGCGACCTCGCGCCGATTGCCCTGCGCGTCGCTGGCATAGAAGGCGGCCGCCCGCACGGCTTCGTCCCGGGCATCGGCGAGGATCACGGTTTCGGGCGTCATATCCTGGTTCTGAAAGGACACCTCGAACTCAAGGGTGTTGCCGGCCACGGTCTGCCGCGCGACGCAACTGTCGGCGGATGCCGCCAGAAGTTCCATCCAGGGCGAGGGTCCGTACTGGCCGAGATTGTTGTAGATCGGGTTTTCCCAGACAAGGAACCTCGGCCTGCTTTCCTGAAACTCGTTGGACGTCAGGTAGGACAGGATCGCGCCGAACTGGTTGCCACCGGTGATCGCGTAGTTAGTGACCGAAAGCGAGCTGTACTGTTCGATGAAGCCGTCGAAATTGTTGACATCGGAATCGGAGAAACTTGTCCCGATCAGCGCGATCGGCACGGTCGTGTTCTCGCCGAAGAGATCGACGGCACCACCGAGGGCATCGTCTTCGACCTCCTTCGTTTCATAGGCATAGCTTTCCACCGGCGGCAGGCTGTCCATGCACACCGTCTGCAGGCTCTTACGCATGCCGGAGAAGGAAATCGTCTTTTCCAGCCGGCGCGTTTCGAATTCGGTCGGCTCGGTTTCCTCATATTCGGGCAGCGAGCGGATCATCTCGCCGATCGCCTGGCCGGCCAGCCGGGCCCCGTCCGCATTCCAGTGAAAATCCGCCTTGTGGAACGGCGGGGCATCGGGGCTGGCGCCCCGGAGCGCCGACTGGAGATCGACCGCAACGACGCCCGAGGCGCGCAGCCGGTCGATGATGTTCTGATAGACATGGCTGGCGACCGCGAAGTCGTAGCCGTAAAGGGCAGCCCGTTCGGGAACATGCTCGGGCATCGCCTGGCTCTTGGTCGGCACGGGAACATAGACCAGCGTCGTGCCATGCGCCTTCAGGTTTTCGGAAAGCTTTGCCAGATAGCCGACGGTTTCGTCCGTGAATGTGTGCTGCAGCCTGAGATCCGCGAAGATCCGGAAAAAGAAGCCGTCCTTCCCCTCGATGGATTTAGGCTCGGCCAGCGTCTCCAGATGCTTGCAGCGGAAGGCGGAGTCCGGTCCGTTTGACTGCGCCTGCGCGGTCGCCGGCAGCAGAGTCGCGGCGAAGAGGAGGCCGGTAAGACCTTTTGCAACTGACATGTTCCTTGCCTTTCCCTTATCCAGCTTCATTCGGTGCATCCGGATCCGGATAGCTGCGCAGGAGGTTCTGCGCGGCCGCGCGCGTGCCGAGCACGTCGCTTTCTTCCGCAATCATGAGGTAGTGACGGATTTCCTGAATTTCCGACGTCGATAGCGGCGCCTTGGCGGCAATGTTGATCGCAAGCTGCAGCGCGATCTCACCGTCGAACTTCCGCTCCACCACCATCTTCATGAGACGGGTCGCCTCATCCGGTTTGGTGCCGAAGGGCCTGCCGATCTTGTACATCTGGACCAGGGCCTCAATGGCCCGAAGCTGTCCGCTGCGCGCCTGGTGGACCATCGCCCGTTCGATATGCGTCAGCCGGCTCGCCTTAATCTCGACCTGGGGATTGGCCAGGATCGCCGCCAGCGGCGGGATCGCATAGGCCCGGCCGTCGTTGACCGCGATTGAAAAATAATGCGCCGCGTCACCAAGAAGATCGGGACGGTCGAGTCGGAGAATGCGCTCGGCAAGCTTATAGGCCGCCAGGCCGTCGCCTGTATCGGCAAGCTGCCTGAGTTCGTCGAAGGACACCCTGTCGTGGTTTACCAGGCGGCGGCGGATCTCGTGCAGGATCGGATTCTCAACAGTGGCCGAAGCAACGGGGATGACCATCGCGCCAGGCAGCGGCCGCCTGTCGGACGGCACTGCCGGTGTGCCCGCCGGCAGCGTTGCCAGGGGATGCGCCCTGACAGCCGGAGACTGGATCGTGCCGGCAAGGGCCAGAACCAGCGGCAAGATTCGGGGGAAGAGCCTCATTGCGCGGTCCTCCCCTCCAGCGCTGCGGCGTAACCGGCAAGCTTTGCCGCAGCTGGCAGTTCCGGAGCCTTCTCCCAAAGCAAATCCTGGGCAATATAGCGTGTCGGAAATTCCCAGATGACGAGACGCGGCGGCTGGTCCTCATATTCTGTGCTGTCGAGGTAGTTGAACATCGGCGTTCCCGGCCCCTGGCCTTCTTCGGCGACATTGAGGACATCGACCGACATGTGCGCTTTCAGAAACTCGGCGAAGGACCAGTTTGTATTGGCGCTGTAGCTCGATCCGACCAGAACGACCGGGAACTCGGTCTCCGCGCCGAAGAGATCGGCGACACCACCGGTTTCTTCCGCGCTGGCCTGCCAAAGATGCGCCTCTTCCTGATCGAGACCGGCAAGCGAGCCATAGTCCTCGTCGGTCACGAAGCTGACGAGATCGCCCCAGAACGACACGTTGCCGGCTTCAGCCAGACGGTAAGGAGTGTTCTCCCAGGAGGTCAGGCTGCCGGCCGCCTCGGCGATCTTTTCGGCGACGAGATTTGCCCCGAACGGCGTCCAGTGTGTGTCCGTCTTGAAGAAGACCCGGGCCTCCGACTTGCCCTCTTCAAGCAGCGGACGGCTATCGACCGTGTTGATGCCGGCCTGTGTCACCAGCTGAACGAAGCTCCTGTACTGATCGTGCCCGGCCTGCTTGTCGAAGACCCCGCTGAGATTTTCAGCGTAGATATCCGACTTGTGCGGCAGGGCGACCAGAAGAAGCTCGGTTCCGTGTGCTGCCAGACGGTCGCGGACACGGACGATTTCCTCCACCGACCGCGCGATACGGTCGGGATCGTTGGTTTGCGGCAGGAATTCCTCGTTCGTGAAGAACCAATCGTCGGCTCCCACGACCACGCCCTTCTTGCCGACCCCGAGGAGCTGGTAGCGCAGCGCACCCAGAAGGCCGATGGACGGTTGCCGGTGAGGCAGCTCGGTCTTGTAGACCTCCTCGACCTCGCGGGTGACGGTTCCTTTCAGAAATCCCTCGAGATTTGCGTGCAGATCCTTCCAGTCGCCGGAGACAAACAGGCTAGTATTTGCGGCCGCCGCATATCCGAAGAACACAACGGGGAGCATGTAACGGGACGCATTCGCCATTTTGGACAACATGACCGTCTCCCTAGAACTGGAAATAGAGGAAAGGGGAAAAGCTTTGCTCGGCGAGCTTGGCGACCGTGACGAGCATCAGCACCGACAGCAGAACCGAGCTTGCCGCCACATGCAGACCGGTTTGCTGCGCCAGGACCGCGCCGCCGTTGCCGGCCGCTTCCGCCCGCAGATCGTCCGTGCGGAACATCAGGGCGAACCGGCCTTCCAGCGCGACGATGACAAGGCTCAGGACCAGGAACAGGAAGCTGTCCTGCGTCAGCGAGACAATGAAATCGGGGCGCAGCGCAAAGCCGTTGAGCCCGATCAGGCCGCCATACATGGTGAAGGCAATGCCCACCGTTTCCGCCCGGAACATGACCCAGCCGAGCATCACGATCAGGAAGGTGGCCGGCAGCGCGAACCAGTATTTGTGAGCGACTGCGCTCCAGCCGGCCGCCCGTTCATAGGCAAGCCAGAGACCGTGCCAAGTGCCCCAGAGCACGAAGGTCCAGCTGGCGCCATGCCAGAGCCCGCCCAGCATCATCACGGCGACCAGGTTGACATAGGTGCGGCGCACGCCCTTCCGGTTCCCGCCGAGCGGAATGTAGAGATAGTCGCGCAGCCACACCGACAGCGAGATATGCCAGCGCCGCCAGAACTCGGTGATCGACTTGCTGATATAGGGCCGGTTGAAATTCTCGATGAAACGGAAGCCCATCATCAGGCCGAGCCCGATCGCCATGTCGGAATAGCCGGAGAAGTCGAAATAGAGCTGCAGCGTGTAGGCCAGCATGCCGAGGGAGGATTCGGCGAAGGTCGGATCGGGAAGCGCGAAGGCGGCATCGGCGATCGGCGCCACCGCATCGGCAAGCAGGACCTTCTTGGCAAGGCCGATGGTGAACCGGCTCATGCCGCCCGTGAACTTGTCCAGCGAATGCTCGCGTTCGACGATCTGGTCCGCCAGGTCCTTGAACCGCAGGATCGGTCCCGCGATGAGCTGCGGGAAGAGGGCAATGAAGGCCGCGAAATCGATGAAGCTCTTCGTCGCCGGCGCGTCCTTGCGGTAGATGTCGACCAGATAGCTGATGGACTGGAAGACATAGAAGGAGATGCCGATCGGCAGGATCAGATGCCAGTGCACGCCGAGCGCTTCCGGAGTCGTGCCGGCGAGTGCCGCGAAACTGTCGATGAAGAAATTGAGATATTTGAAGACACCCAGCACTGCCAGGCAGCCGGCCACGCCGATGGCGCAGTAGGTCTTTGCGGCCTTGCTGTCTTCATGCTGCTGGATCTTCAGGCCGAAGATATAGGTCCATGCGGTCGTCGCGATGAGCAGGAACAGGAAGTCGACCCGCCACCAGGCATAGAAGACATAGGATCCGGCGACGATCGTCCAGGACCGTTTCCCGACGGGTGTCAGGTAGTAGGCCAGCAGGAACAGCGGCAGGAAGAGAAACAGGAATTGTTCTGAGGAAAATACCATTGTGCCCGTCCCCTAGGGTTTGCAATTGGCGAGTTCGGTAACCGAAAACGCCGCCAGCCCGCCGGCAGCCTTGTCCGCCCGCGCGGCGGCATGGGCCGAGCTTGCGAGGAAGACCGGAGCCTTGCCCTCGTCCGCGATTTCGGACCAGCTCAGGTAGCGCGAGGTGAAGGTCTGCAATTCCCCTGAAAAGAGGATCGGTCTCTGCTCCGAAAAATCGTTGCCGGACATCTCGATCAGCACGAATTCGTCCGCCGAGACGCCGGAGAGATTGGCCGTGAACCGGTTGCCGGTGATTTTGTGCCTGTCCTTGGGAAAGGTGCTCTCGCCGATAAGGAGGCCCGGACCGAGGTTGCGCGTCACCCAGTTGCCGCTCACAGAAACGTTGAAGCTCCGCTTCGCGCCGATGCCCCAGAAGCGGTTATGGGCGACGATGTTGTTGCTGAGATCGACACAGCCGTTGCCGCTCAGGAGCAGGCCGGATTTGGCATTGCCGACGACAAGGTTGCCGGAGAGATGACTGGAGACGACGCCGCCGCCCGAAAACAGTCCTGCCTGAGCGTTATCCGCCACGACATTGTCCACGATCCAGGCATTGCTGGTGCCGGAGGAAAGCGTGATCCCGTGCCGTTCACTCCGTGCCACCACGTTGGCCCGAACCACGCTGTTCTTCGATCTCTGGATCCGGATCGCGCTGCCTGTCGCGTTAAGGATCAGGTTGTTCTCGATCCGGCCGGAATCCATGTCGGAAAATTCGACGGAGCGGATATCCTCGAACCGGCTTCCGCGGAGAAGAGCTTGGGTTTTCCGCGGAAAGAAATGACTGGAGACAAAGCTGACGCCACGCATATGCGGCCTGTTACCGAAGCCGAGACCAGTCAGGGAACTGCCGTCGATCAGCGTGCGCCCGCCGAGGGCCGTCAGAACGAATGGATGGAAATCGTTAACCTTGGGATTGCCGCCGACGCCGGACAGCTGCGCCTTCTCGAGGCGCAGCAGCCCGGAATTGACGACAAAGGTGCCGGAGCTGCCGTCGAGGATCAGGCTTTCGCCCTCGGAGACGGCAAGCGCCGCCTCCGGCCAGATGGCGATCGGGAGGGTGGCCCTGTACTGTTTGCCCGAGGTGGTCAGGATGCCGTCCTCGCCCTGTTGCCTCAGGCTGCTGCCGAGGTCTGCCAGCGTCCAGTTGCCCGAGCGCAGCACCAATACGGGTGCGTCCCTTGCGACCTGGGCCTCTTTCAGTTCGATGTGGTGATTGGAGCCGGTCTGGAGCGAGAGCTGCGACAGGACGAGATCGATCGGAATGATGCTGAGCGCGCCGGGCTTTCCGGTCGGCTCCGGCTCGAACCCGGCCGGATCGCCACTCGCCACCGGCACGCCGGCAGAAGCACCGGCCGTGCCGATCCCAATGCCCGGCTCCAGCCCCGCGATATCGCGGCCGAGCGCCATGATTGCGGCATAGTCCGGCACCGGACTGCCGATTAGGGTCCCGAGGCGCTCGATCTTCCGGTCGAGCTGCTGCAGCTTCGAAAAATCTGCGGCGGCCTGTCCTGCCGTCGCTGTACCGGCAAGGAAGGCAAGCACGATGGCGGGGCGGATCAGTCTGGTGCCCGGTACCCGCATCAGGCCACTCCCTGGCCGCGAAGGACCTTTTCCAGGCCGGGCTTGTCCATTGGCCGCGGCGCTTCGGGCATCACGTCATATTGCACTTCCAGAAGGGTCAGCGTGCCCTCGCCCCGGTTGCGGATGGAGCCCGCTTCCCCGATCTTGAGTTCGGCCACGTCGCCCGGCTTTATCGGCTTGACGACGGTGCCGCTTTTGAAGAGACCTTCGCCTTCCGAAGCGGTGAAGAGGCGATAAAAACCCCGTTCGCCTTCGAGCGACACGCTGGCCTGCGGGTCGAGTTTCAGCATGTTAAGCCGATAGGCATCCGTGCTTTCCAGGCGGACGAACCGGCCCCAGCTTGTGCGGCTGACCGTGTGATCGACGACTTCCTGGCGGCCCAGATCCTGAAGCGTGGAAATGACAGTCTTCACCTTCTGGCTGTTGTCACGGGTGGTGATCAGCAGCGCATCGTCCGTGTCGACGACAACGAGATTGTCGACGCCGACGGCGGCGATCAGTTTCGAACTGGAGCCGCGGATATAGGAGTTCTGCGTCTCCACGCAGATGACGTCGCCGGACAGCACGTTGCCGTCTGTGTCCTTCTCGCTGATCGTGTGAAAGGCGTTCCAAGCGCCAACATCGTTCCAGTTTACCCGGGCGGGAGCCAGAACCGCCCGGTCGGTCTTCTCGAAGATCACTCCTTCGGTCGGACCGCTGTTGGCGCGCTCGAAATTCTCGCGGCAGAGCGACAGATGCGTGCCATGATCTTTGGCCTTGGCATAGGCCGTCTTGACCGCCCGGTAGGTCTGCGGGTCGATCCTGGCATATTCGCTGACGATGACATCGGCGCGGAACAGGCTGATCCCCGAGGCCCAGTAGGCGTTCTTTGCGCTGATCAGCGCTTCGGCCGCTTCGAGCGGCGGCTTCTCGACGAAATGGGACACCAGACGAGCGCCCTGGTGCCGGCCGCAGGCGCCGCCGTCGACGATGTAGCCGTAGCCGGTTTCCGCATAGGCCGGCTCGATGCCGAAAAGTGCGATCCGGCCGTCCCGTGCCGCCGGCAGCATGTCGAACAGGATCGCGTCGAAATCGCCCTGGATAATGTGGTCGGACGGCAGCACCGCCAGCACCGCGTCGGGATCGCGGTCCTGCAGGTAAAACGCGGATGCCAGCACGGCCGGCCCGGTGTTGCGGGCGATCGGTTCTGAAATGATGCTTGCAGCCGTTTTCAATTCCGACAACTGCTGCAGTACGGTGCTGAGATACCGGCTGCCGACGCTGATGACCGGATCGTGGAACCTGTCGCCGTTGTGGCGTTCCACCGTCGCCTGAAAGAAGGTCTGCGATCCCGTGCCGTTGATCGGCTGGAATTGTTTCGGACTGTTCGACCGTGAGAGGGGCCACAGCCGCGACCCGACCCCGCCGCACAGGATCAAAGGATAAATCTCACTCATATTGCCACCCTCCTGTGCAGACGAATACCGCCTGAAATCGGGAATGAAACGATTAAAATCAGACACTTAACTCGGGGAAGACTTCCCCGTCAGGGCGACCCAGAGGCTGGAGATCCAGCCGGTGAAATCGATATAGTTCCGGCTCAGGATCCTGACGGGGATCGACTTGCCGATATCGGCGTCCGAGAAGCTCCCGGCGACCGGTTCCAGGGTCACGACGCTTTCCGGAGGGCCGTCCTTCGAGGCCGGTTCGACATCGCGCAGGCCCATGACCACGGTTTCGCCCGCGGGCATCGCCGCCTCTGCCGTAGCGCCTGCCAGCAGCATTTTCGCCAACTGGTCGGGAACGCGCGCTTTCAGGATCGGAGTGCCCTCGCCGTTGGTGACGAAGGCAACTGGGGTCGCCGGAAACACCGTGGCACCGACGACACCCTGGTTCGACAGCACGATCTTGCAGTCGCACGGGTTCTCGACACTGAGCACCGACCCGCGCACCGTCTGAACGGAGAAGACCACCTCGCCTTTGCCGGCCTCGCCGTTGACGAAGGCAAGCTGCCCGGCTTCCGGTGTCTGTAGCGACAGTCCGACGGGTTCGACAACGGCGAGCGCCGGAACGTCGTGGAGGAACAGCCGTTTCTGGAGGCCATAGGAAACCGAAGCGAGGATGCCGACGCTGGCTGCGGTCACCAGGGCCATGCCCAGAATGCGCTTGGCTACCTGGCCGGCCGAGTGAGACCCGCCGCCCGCCTTGGATTTCGCCTTTGCCGTTTTTTCCGGCGGCACGCGCATCAACTCGTCCAGGCTGACGATGTCGCCTGCAATGAAGGCGTTCAGCAGATAGCGCAATTGCGGCAGATGCGGTCCAGTCGGATGAAGGAAGACCAGCTTGTAGAGCCCGGTCGACCTGTCTACGGTTTCGATCCTCACCTCGATCGGCAGCGTGACGCTGAAGCCGTCGAACGGAAATCTGAAAATGGCGATCTTGCTGTTGCTGTCGATTTCCGGTGCCGCAAGGCCCGTGACGAAGGCATTGACCAGCGAAAGCCCTGAGCCTTCGTATTGGCGTCCTTCGATGGCGGCGACGAAGGGCAGCTGGATCAGCGCGTGTTCGTTGTCGGGATCGCCTGGCAGGCCTGCCCCGATCGACCGCGCGCCCGGCTGAGCCATTGCTTCGTTGGATTTTACCGTCGGATTCAAGTCTTCAGCTTTCATTGCAGCCCCTCACGTTCAGCTAATTCCGGCGATCCAGGCGACCCCGAACACGAGCCAGCAAAGGGCAAGGCCATGCAGGTACATAGACAGGGATCCACTCGGCAGGATTGGGTTCTTGACGCCTCCGCCGACGGCGGAAGTGTTCTGGCGGGTCCATTTTTGGCGGTCGAGCCGGAAGAGGATGAAGCTCTTCACGAAGGCACCGACGATCTGTCCGAAATAGAGCAGGAAGGGATAGGTGATCGGGAAATACCGGCCCCGGAACAGGCAGATCAGACCGCAATAGAGATAGCGGGTGAACATCACCCAGGACGCGTAGAGCACGATGGCGAACGGGTCCACGAACACGGCGGCAAGCAGAAGGCTGACCGGTCCGACCAGCGTGGTCCACATGGAGACGCGCTGGTCCAGGATGGACCACCAGGTGAAGAAGCCGATGCTGGAGGGCGACAGCGCCAGCGCCCGGCCGTTGGTCCTCAGCATGTTGCCGAACCAGCGGGTCATCAGGACGACCGCCGAGCCGACGAAGCTTTCGCGCGGCTGCGTTTCGATGGAAACGGTCTGTAGATCCGGCAGATAGGCCATCTTGTAGCCGTTCTTCAGCAGCCAGAACCAAGTCGACTTATCGTCCCCGGTGAGGAAGTTGACCCGTCCGAGGCGCCAATGGTCGATGAAGTCGTTCTGGACGGCGGCGATGAATTCCGGATGCGTTGCCAGATTGGCGCGGAACACCGACATCCTCCCCGTCAGCGTCAGGACGCGCTCGCTGAGGCCCATGGAGCACATCATCATCTGACGTTGTGCAAAGCGCAGATCGAACCAGTCCCGGAACAGGCGGCCGCCGGTCGCCTCGGAGGCTTCGTCCGTCGTCAGGGCCCCGAGGCGCTCGTCGACGAAGAAGGCTGCCGACCGCGCGACAACGTCTTCCGGCACGCAGCTGTCGCCATCGACGAACACCACCACATCCCGGCGCGTCGGACATTGCCGGGCGATTGTCCTCAACGACACGGCCAGCGCATCCCGCTTTCCGGTGCCTTCGATCCGGTCGAAAATGAGCTTCACGCCGCTCATACTGACAGGCATGGACGAGAACACGTGCCGGATCAGGCGAATATCCGCCGGGTCAACGACCGAGGCGACCACAGTCGCCCCGCTTTCGGACTTGGCGGCAGCCTGAAACACCGAGCGGTAGACCCTTGCGGAGATTTCCGGCGCAATCTTGTAGGTGGTGGTCAGGAAGAAGGCATGGGCCCGGTGAGGCTGTGCAGCGTAGAGGGCTTCCACCAGCCGTTTGCGCCGCGGATAGGCGACCTTCAGGAAAAATGCGGCCCTCAGGAAATTCATCAAAGCCCAGGAATATCTCCAGGCACCAACGGCTCCCAGAACCACGATAGCTCCCGAAGCAGCGTCCACCACGGAGGCTGGCACGAGAAGTGCCAACTGCACACAGACGAGAAGATAGAAGACATGCGCCACTGATCGGCCCCTACCAGCAGATGCCTTCATAGACACCGTTGGACACCATGTCCGGACGGAGCCGGGCGAGGTCAACGGTGGGCCGCGAAGTCGCGACCTTCGACAGCGGTTCGACAGTTTCCTCGTAACGGTTGCCAATCAGAAGGATGTCAGACTGTTCGATCAAACCGTCGATCCCGCTAACCAAGCGGCTTTCCAAATTATCGACGTAGTCGTTGCCGCGACCGGCGCCGCTCAGCCGCAGGTCAAAGGCCGATTTGACGAACGGGTCGTAGACTTTGAGATCGTATCCTTTGTCGATCAGACGATGCGCTAGCCGAGCAAGGGGGCTTTCCCGCAAGTCATCCGTTCCGGCCTTGAAGCTGATGCCGACCATACCGACCGAGCGTCCGTTGAGACTGTCGACGAGAAATTCCGCGCGGCGAATCTGTTCTTCGTTTGCCGACAGCGCGCAATCGAGGATGGGAGACGGCACGTTGAGAGAGCTGGCGAGGTGCTGCAAAGCACGCAAATCCTTCGGCAGGCAGGAGCCGCCGAAGGCAAAGCCCGGCCGCATGAAATAGGGCGACATGCTCACTTTGGCATCCGAGCACAGCACCTTCATGACCTTCTGGCCATCGATACCTGCCGCCTTGGCGATGTTGCCGATCTCGTTGGCAAATGTAATCTTGACCGCGCGCCAGCAGTTGCTCGTGTATTTGATCATCTCTGCGGTGCGCAGGTCCACAGCATGGATTTCGCAGGGCAGCTTTTCGTTGACTTCGACCAAAATGTCCCGGGTGACGTGATCCTTGTAACCGAAGACAATCAGGCCAGGATCGTAATAGTCTTCGATGGCCGTGCTTTCGCGAAGGAATTCCGGAAAATAACCGACGCCGAAGTCCCTGCCGGCAACCATGCCGGATGCCGCCTCGAGCGCCGGAATGCAGGTGCCGTCCATGGAACCGGGCACGATGGTCGACCGGACGATCACCGAATGGAAACTCGATTTCGCCGAAATTGCGCCGCCGATCGCGGTGCACACGCTGACGACATAATTCAGGCCAACCGACCCGTCGTCCGCACTTGGCGTGCCTACACATATGAAAGAAGCATCAGTGTTGGTGACGGCCTCCACGATGTCGGTGGTTGCGCTGAGCCTGCCGGAGGCAACACTATCGGCAATCAACTCACCGAGACCGTTCTCGACAATGGGGGTTTTGCCACCATTAATTGAATCGACTTTGGATTGGTCAATATCAACCGCAATGACCGTGTGGCCGTCCTTCGCCAGACAAGCCGCTGCGACCGTCCCAACATACCCGATCCCGAAAATACTGATTTTAGCCACAACGCCCTCTCGAATGTCCCGAAATGTTACAGAATCTGAGTCACACCAAGCAGAATTAACTTCTTGTTAAGAACTATATTGCGATGCAAAATTCCCTAAAGTCAGGAAAGCTCCTAATCGTGTCGGGTTTTTCGGAAGTTTTCGCCTGTTAACTATATTTTTCAATAAGTTATGAAAAAATTTTCGAAAACAGAGGCGCCGAAATAGCGGCGCAACACTTGTTCGCGCTTGCGAGATGGAAAGGAGCGCATCGCTTTGACGAATGATAAATTGCTACCTTTTCCGGAGGGCCCGCACCTGAAGCCGGTCATAGCCGGCCGACAAGCGTCAGAGCGAGGCGAACGCGACCGCAGACCGCAACCTCTGCTCTGTTCCGCCGCCCCTCCCGCGGTCCTGCGACGCCACAACCAGAACAAAAAACGCCGCGTTCCCGCGGCGCCCTTTTCAGAAAGAAATGACAGCTATCAGACGACTTTCAGGTGCGTCGAAGTTCCTGATCCTGACTTCCCGGCTTCGGTCCTCTTGAGCTCCGCGGCCAGGTCTGCGAACCAGTCGTTCAGCAGAGCGAAGCGAACCACCGACGACCTATCCGGAAGCTCAAGCTTCTGCATGGCTCTCGTCTTGTAGGTGTCGATCGTCTTGCAGCTCAGGCCCATCTTGGCCGCGATTTCCTTGGACGAATTCCCGAGGGCAACTGAAAACAGCACCTCACGCTCCCGCGCACTTAGACTGGGCGGCAACGCGTCCCCCGCCCCGCCACGCTCGAACTGGATGACGTTTTCCACTCTGGACAGCTCTTCCGCGGCCACCTTCAGCACCGGATCGACGAAGACACCTCCCATGGAGACAATTTCGAGGGCTTTAAGAAGCGTGGCCGATACCGCTGACTTACTGACAAATCCCGCACCGCAGGAATTTTCAGTCAGCCGCACGGCGTCGCAATTGGCCGGATCCAGCCGAATGAAGACAATCGGAACATCCATGCGGGCAGCCTCAAGCCTAGCCTTCAGCTGCACGGCATCGCTCACTGGCCTTGGATCAGAAAGTACCAGTTTCGGCCGGAGCGTTCTAATCTGCTCGAATTCGTTAAGTGTTTCGTCAAAGCTTCGGACGATGACAAAATTTGTTTGATCAAAAAGTAGCTTCAAACAGTCGAAAAAAATCGGTTCTCCATCTAACAAAGCTACACGAATGCAATCTTTCGATACCACGAGAGGACCCCCTGAATTACCTCCCCCAATACTTTTGCCGAAAACAAAATAGATCTAAAGTCAAAATAACTAAAAATCAAGGACGACTATATTTTAGGGCTGCATAAATTGTCAGCAGATTGCTTAATACCAGTTCATTTTCAATTGTATTTGTTGCAGAATGCGTCATTCAGCTCAAAACAACGTATTCAGCAGAAAAAGCCTTGTCTTCCTTTACGTGTCATTAAGGAGAACACTGCATAGATACCGGGCAAACGAAAGGGCTGATCTGGATTGAAAAATCCACTGCGCAACGAGTGGCTGGTATGAGTACATTGCAACTTGCAGACAGATTGAAAGCAACGCTTCGGGAACTGGGCGATCGGCCTGTATCCGCCAGTATGTTAAAGGAACTCGTTCGCCTTGATGCGCTCGATTGTGTTGATGCAGGCAACACGCCACAAGGGTTTCCTGATCAGATCAGGGCCGAAAGCGAAAATGAGCTAAATCGTCTGGGCTGACGGTACCCACATTCATAGGCCTTGTCGCAAAGCTTTTCGAATTAACCGTGTCTTGAGATCCGACAGTTGAAAGAACGCTCCTGTTTTGGAGTTCTGCGTCACGGGTCTTGCTGCTATCACCGACAACCGAAGCGCCCATCGAAAGATGACTTCAAAGGCAGACAGTTCGAAGCCTGGCTGATCATTTAGGCCGTGTCCTGGTACCTGCGCTTTCCGCCGAGCTATCGGGACCTGGAGGAAGTGTTCCTGGAACATGGCTTCGAAGTCGATCATAGCACCATCAACCGTTGGGTGTTGGCCTGTGTAGACAACGCCGCCTCAAAGACCTAGAGACAAAAACTACTGACGCCTGACGTCAAGCGCCGTGCCGTGCGGGACCTTATGTGTTGATTTTCACTGAGAACTGACCCGGCATTTCCACCGAGAATTCACCCGCCTTTTAGGTATGTTGCGGGTCTGTGGCTTCGGTCAAGTTCTTACCTTTCTCCTTCTTCGATTTGGGTTCATGCGCCGAGCTGTTCTTGTAGCGGAAGCTGTCGTTGCCGGTTTCAAGGATGTGACAGTGATGGGTAAGCCGGTCAGCAGCGCGATCGTCATCTTGGCAGCGCTGAACACCACTTTCCTGCTTTTGGCCAATCGGTTTCTCACGTGCGGCAGCATGTACTGAACCAAGCTCAGCACGTTTGCCGAGAAAATTGGTGACCGGATACCCCTACCCTGCCGCTGTACCACCTGCGACATAGGCTGATCCCCCGAAGTGAACGCGCCGCAAGACCTGGCGGAACGTACCGCTCACCGCCTCAATGACCTCCTGCCGGATGTCTGGCAAGTTTGCCGTATCTTGCCCCAATACTTCGTGCAGGACTCGTCCGGTCATCGTTTGAGGCCGCCCGATCTCCAGGAGGTGCAGGATAGTCGGTGCAAGGTCACAGATACCAGAAGGTACCGTGGAGACAGCTCCACACTGTGGAAAGGCCGAGCCCGCCGCAATTCCGACAGCCGCCAGTTCCTTCGGGTGTAGCCCGCCATGTACTCCTAGACCGCTGTGGAGAGGATTGTCATAAAACGTGCCACCGGTCAGGCCGAAACGATCGACGCCGTCATCGGCGCGAAAGCAAAACGAAACGTCCGGCGCGCGGGCGTGATCGGCAAAGATCACGTGTTGCGCCAGGCTGCCGGGGGCAATGCCATCAATGCTGTTTCGTCCCCGCGTAAAGACCGGCCCGCACCAGGGTTGCTCGGTGAGTACTGCCACAAGACGGGCGATTTGCGCGTCATCGGGCTCAGCGAGATAGAGCGCCCCAACCTGTCCCGGCACGACGACGACGTCTGCATCCGAGGCCGGAACCGACCCGGCCCGGAACCCGGCTGCCCGCAGGTCCTCTACCACCGAAACCCGCGTATGTCCGGTGACATGGCCATGATCCGATGTAGCGAATATCTGCACTCCCTGAGCGCGACCTTCAGCTTCCCACCAATCGAGCACCCGGCCGAACTGGCGGTCGCAATAGGCAATGATGCCACGCGTCTCGTCGGCGCCCGTGCCGTGGAGGTGTGATGTGGCGTCCGGTTCGCCGTATGAGAGGATCGCCACATCAGGCCGGTATTTCGGCCAGACCAACTCAAGAAAAGCCGACGTGATCCAGTCCTGCCCTGCACTGTCGATCTCCTCCTCGTGCGTTTCCGCTGGAAGCGGCCCGATCGCCGCTTCGGCCTCGGCAAGGACCGCATCCGAAGTGCAGGCTTCACGGAAATGGCCGGAAAGCCGGACATGGCGGACATCCTCGGCCTTGTGGTGAAACAAGCGCGTCGTGCCTGCGGAGTTTGTGGAGAGCACCGCAAGGCTCTTTCCGGATACCGCCAGAATCTCGCCCAGTGTCGGTACGGACATCAAGCTGCCGCCGCTTTCCAGATCGAGTTGGCGCAGCAATACCGCATCGGCGGTGTCGATGTAACGGGGCGGACCGGCGGAACGGTCGACATAGGCGTTGCCGACCATTCCGTGCCGAGCGGGAGGCGTTCCGGTCACAAGGCTTGGAAAGGCCGAGCGGGTTTCGCTCGGGTAGACTGTGCGATGCTCGGACAGAGTGACGCCGAATGACTGCATCCGGAACAGGTTCGGCGTCAATTCAGGCGTGATCAGGTCGGGGCGGAGCCCATCGAAGCTGACAAGAAGGAAACGCATGCCAATCTATCTCTCGGATTCTATGTTCTGAAGCGGGATAGGAATCCGTCCCTTTAGCAGGGACGGATCACAAGCTCGCGCGACAAGTTCCAGCAGGGCTCCGGCCCGTTGGAGCCGATGATGAACTGGTCCTCCAGCATGAACGCGCCAAGGCCGCGCACATACCAGGGCAGCTCATAGGCCAGCACCATGCCCTCCTCGATCCGGGTTGTCTCATCTGCCGAAATGAACGGCCATTCCTCGACAAATATGGAAGCTCCGACGCCATGACCGAAATGTCCGCGGCCATACATTTCAAAACCGCTTTCATGCATGGATTTCATCGCTGCTGTATGAACATCGCGGAGTGGCGTGCCGGGTCGCAGCAGCTCCAGTCCTTTATGGAACGATCTGTGCAGCGCATCGTAGATTGCCTTTTGATCCCCGTCCGGTTCGCCCAGAACAATCGTTCGGGCGCAGTCGGACGTATATCCCTGGACAACGCACCCCAGATCCAGGCGCACGACATCGCCCTTTTCGGCAGGCCGGCCCCAGCCTGTCGCTAGGGGACCGACCGTCACGGTCCCGTTTGGATAGACCGGGCCGCTGTGGCCAAGCTCAGTCGCTCGCCGAGATGCGGCTTCGCGAAAGATGTCAAACAGTGCCTGGCCGGTCTTGCCCGGTTCAAGGCTAGCAATGGCGGCGGCAACCCCGGCTTCGGCGGATTGCGCTGCAAGTTTCAGCAACGAGATTTCCTCCGGCGTCTTGATCATACGTAGTCGGCTGACGAGCCGAGAGGCGTCGGACCAGCACACCCCCGGGCAGGCATCGGCGAAACGCGCAGCGTCGGCCAAGGGGAGAAAGGCATGTTCGGTACCGATCCGTGCAGACGCAAGGCCGCGACGCTTGAGAACCTCGGTCAGGAGTGCAAACGTTTCGTCGGCGTCGTAGGTGGCCGGCCGCATCTGCACTTTGTCAGCCGGTCGCGCCAGCGACAGACGGTCTGTGAGCGAGCCTTCGGAGTGCGCAGAGACATCGATGAGATCGACCCAGACAGGGAAAGGTACGATATCCTCAATGCCTGACGCGGCACGGAATTCCTCCACGTAGAAATCCCCAACGATGGCGGTCATCTCCGCTCCCGCATCCCTTGGAACGATCAGGAACGCAGCGCCTGCCCGCCGCCAACCGGCCGCGCTGCCGGGCCTGGCACCGGACGCGTAGACGATTGTCTCAGGCTGAATCAAGACGAGAGCGTCCAACTCCGCCTGTTCCATGAGCGTTTGGGCACGCTGACGGTTAAGGGGACGTAGATGAGCCATCGCATGTCTTCTTTCCGGATTGATCATGTAGACAACGGGTCGCATGTCTGCGCTGCAAACACGGACCGGAAGACTGGATCCAGGCCTAAGACCCGGCGCGCGGCGTTCAGCCGTTTTTCATCGAGAAACGCTTCGACGTCAGCGCGGGAATAACTCCGCTCAATCGGCATCGCCGTCAGGTTGGGCGCCCCGTCAATCCCCCAGCACTTGTCGTGGCAGTTCAGCCGGGCTGCACCGGCCGGTGCCGCACCACCTCTCAAGCACTGGGACAACGACGGCGGCGGCCTCCACGTCTCGGTCAAGTGACAGCCAACGGAGCGCCTGATACCTCCCCTCCGATGACGGTTGGTTTCATTGGCGTGATCCCGTGGTCGCTCCGGAGCCATGCCGCGCACCTCATTGCAGACCTTTGTCCAGCCGGTCGCGCAACCAGTCGCCAAGCAGGCTGACGGACAGTGTCGTCATCACGATCAGCGCCGCGGGCGCAAACATGATCCAGGGCGCTATTTTCATGTAGTCCCGCCCGTAGCCGACCATGTTGCCAAGGCTCGTCATCGGCGGCTGAACGCCAAGACCGAGAAAGGAAAGGCTGCTTTCCATCAGGATGATCTCGGGAAATGTGAGCGTCATCAACACGATCAGCGTCGAGAAGACGTTCGGAAGAATGTGGCGGAGGTAGATGCGCCTCGGGGTTGCACCCAGTTGACGCACTGCGCCCGCGTAGCCCTGCGCGCTGGCGGAGATCGCCAGTCCCCGTGCGACGCGGGCATAACGCTCCCAGCCGTAGAACCCCATCAGCGCGATGAAGAGCGGCAGGGAGCTACCGAAGAACGCCAGGACCGACAGCGACAATATCAGAAAGGGCATGGCGGCCTGGAAATCGACCAGCACAAGAATGAAGTGTTCGACGGCTCCTCGAAAATGTGCCGCCATGAATCCCAGCGTCGTCCCGAGGACTGCAGAGATCAGAGTGGCGCCCAGGGCCACGACGACCGAGATCCGAACCGAGTAGATCAGACGCGACAGCACATCGCGCCCGAGCTCGTCTGTTCCAAGCCAGTGCTGAGGCTGGAACGGGCCGCTGAGCCGGTTCGGCAGGTCAAGCGCGGTGTAGTGGTACGGGGCAATCCAGTCCGCCAACACGGCCACCAGCACGATCAGGGCAATCCACAGAATGCCGGCCATCACGGGCAACGGAATCGGTCGTGAACTGGACCGCTTGGCTTTGTCGGCAATCTGCTCGCCCAGGGTTTGTATGACGCTCATTTTCAATTTCCTGCGGTCGAGTTGCCACTGGACAGGCGCGGGTCGAGAACACCGTAGAGGAAATCCACAACCAGGTTTGAAAGGACCATCGTGACTGCCACAAACAACAGAATACATTGGACGACGGCCAGATCCCGCGCGGCGACCGAAACGACCAGCAGATTGCCGACGCCTGGCCAGGAAAACACACTTTCGGTCACCACAGATCCGGCGATCAGGTTGCCGACCATGAAGCCGATAATCGTCACCGTCGGGATCGCGGCGTTGGGAAGCGCGTGCCCGCGCACCACGACCGCCCAGGGGATTCCTTTGGCACTTGCTGTCCGGATATAGGGCTGTCCCAGGACCTCCAGCATCGCACTGCGGACGAACCGGGCGAGGATGGCGGCACCGCCAACACCGAGGGTGACGACGGGCAGGATCAAGTGCGGCAGGCTGCCCGTGCCACCGGTCGGCAACATGGGCACCCAGATCGCGAAGATCTGCACGAGTACGAGGCCGAGAACGAAACTTGGGATCGTGTAACCCGCGACGGCGGCGACCATCACGCCTTGATCGATGGTCCTGTCCCGGTGAAGCGCCGCATAGATGCCTGCCGGAATGCCGATCGCCACTTTCAGCAGAAGAGCCGGCAGCGTCAGCATCACTGTCGCCGGAACACGCGACAGAACAAGCTCCAGCGCGGAGCCGCCGCCACGCATGGACTGACCGAAATCCCCATGACAGATCGCGGCGATATACAGGAAATACTGCATCCAGATCGACTGATCGAGACCCCACTCCCTGCGAAAGGCTTCCATTGCCGCGGCAGACGCGTCGTCTCCCATGATACTGACGGCAGGATCGCCAGACATGCGCAGCACAATGAAGGCGAATGTCACGACAAGCGAAATGGTGATGAAAGCGCGCAAGACCCGGATAAGGAGATAACGAAGCATCAGGAACGAACCTTTCCGGGCGTTACCACATGGCAGGCAACCGTTCGGCCATCACCAAGCGGCGTTAGTTCCGGCGTGAAGCGCCTGCAGTCCGGGCGCGTAAAGGGGCAGCGCGGGTGAAAGGCACAGCCGCTTGGCCGCGCGACCGGATTGGGCGGCTCGCCGTCCAGGATCAGGCGCTCGCCAACAGGTCGCCCCGGAACCGGAACGGCCGACACGAGCGCCCTGCTATAGGGATGAGCGGGGTTCGATAGCACGGCCTGCGTGTCGCCAACTTCCACGATGCGTCCGAGATACATGACTGCGACACGCTGGCTGATCTGTCGCACCACCTTCAGGTCGTGACTGATAAAGAGCAGGCTGAGCTTCATGCTTGCCTGAAGATCCGTGAGCAGATTCACCACCTGCGCCTGTATCGACACATCGAGTGCCGAGACCGGCTCATCGCACACCAGGAGCGCCGGTTGCACGACCAGCGCCCGGGCGAGAACCGCGCGCTGGCGCTGTCCACCCGACAGTTGACCGGGTCGCTTGGTGGCGTTGCTGGCATGCAGTCCTACCGACGCCAGCATCGCGGAGGCAACCGCTTCGCGTTCCTTAGCAGGTCCGATGTCATGAATGTCGAGCGGTTCGCGAACCTGTTCCAGGATCGTCAGCCGCCGGTCCAGCGCAGACAGTGGATCTTGAAAGATCATCTGCATCTCTATGCGCAGCTTGCGCCAACTGGCAGTGTCGATTTGGGACAGGTCGGTTCCGCGAAAACGGACTGCGCCATGATCCGCCGGTTCGAGGCCAAGTGCCACACGGCCAGTGGTCGACTTTCCCGAACCGGATTCACCAACCAAGGCGAGTGTCTGTCCCGCTTCCAGGCTGAGTGACACCTCATCGACGGCGCGGAAGCGCAGCTTGCGGCCGAGCAGTCCTTGCCGTGTCGCGTAACTGCGAGAGATGCCTTGCAATTCAAGGATGGCCGGCGTCATGCCGACATCCCGGCAGTCTTGGACCGAATTGGCAGCGAGGCGGGCAGCACGCAGGCCGACTGGCGGCCCGCCTCGGTCTCGACGAGCGGTGGAACCGTGCTGTCGCAAACCTGGCGACGCTTGGGGCATCGCGGGGCGAAACAGCAGCCCGGCGGCAATTTAGCCGGATCAGGCACCTGCCCCTCGATGGGCACAAGCCGCTGAAGCGGTCCTTCCAAGGACGGCAACGCGGCAAGCAGACCCTGCGTATAGGGATGCTGTGGCCTGGAGAAGATCTGAACTGCAGATGCCGTTTCGACGACGCCACCGGCATACATAACCATGATCCGTTCGCAGGACTCGGCAACCAAACCCAGATCATGGCTGATCAGAACGAGTGCCATGCCGGTTTCACGCCGAATGCTCGCCAGCAAAGCGAGGATCTGCGCCTGAATCGTTGCATCGAGCGCGGTGGTCGGCTCATCGGCAACCAAAACGTCCGGCTTCCCGGCCAGTGCCATCGCAATCATCACCCGCTGGTTCTGACCGCCGGACAATTCGTGGGGGAATGCGTCGAAGCGGCGGCGTGCGTCAGGTATACCGACCAATTCGAACAGCCGCGTGACCTCCTCTCGAATACTTCGTCCCGAAAGCCCCTGATGCCGGGCCAATACCTCGCCGATCTGACGGCCGATCCGGATCACCGGATTAAGGGCGCTGGAGGGATCCTGGAAGATCATTGCCACCCGGCCACCCCGGATGGCGTCCAAGTCCCGCGCAGGCGCATTCAGAAGATCTTTCCCTTCGAGCCGGACGCGCCCGGATATCCGTGCTGTATCGGGCAGAAGACCAAGGGCCGCGAGCCAGGTCACGGACTTGCCGCTCCCCGACTCCCCCACGATTCCAAGCGCCTCTCCCCGCGCGAGAGACAGGTCGATGCCCCGCAGCACCTGAACCCCGTCAAATGCAACGGTCAAGTCCTCGATCGTAAGGAGCTCCGGCGGCTTGGCGTCCTGTGTCTGTTGGGATGTGGCAGCCCGAACAGGGCCACCACATGCAATTGGCACGCACACAACCATCAGTTCTTGGCATATGCAGCGTTGAGCGGGCCGAAATCCATATCCAGCGTCTGACCCGCCAGCCAGGAAACATCCTTGCGCTTGCCATAGAACTGGCCGGACTCGTGCAGGATTACCAGCGGCGGATCCTCGCGATCGATGATCTCCAACATCTGACGTATCAAGGAGCGCCGCTCTTCAACGTCGACGGTCACCTTGAGCTTTTCACCAAGTGCAAAGAATTCCTCGTTGCTCCACATACCAAGTTTCACATTTCCACCGGAGGGCCCGAGGATGCGCCAGGGAAAACCGAGGGGATCGGGAATAGTGGCGGTGTTCGAACTGTCGTAAATCGCGTGGATCGGAGCAGTCTGGATCTGACCGAAATTCTCCATCATCTGCAACTCGACATTCAGACCGACGGCCTTCCACATCTCGACCATGATCTGGGCGCCCGCGACCTGGTTCGGGTAGTAGTTGTTGAGCAGCTTGTAGGCGATAGGTTCGCCGTTGTAGCCTGACTCCGCCAAAAGCTGACGCGCCAGCTCGGGGTCGTACGCCAGCTCGGGGAAATCTTCGATATAGGCGTCACCGAAGCTGGGGAACTGAAAGCCATTCGGAATTGCGAGCCGGTCCTGCCAAAGGGCCTGGACCAACGTCTTGCGGTCAATGGCGAGGCTGAGTGCCCGACGGACGCCAACCTTTCCGAGGACCGGATCGGTCGTGTCGATCGCAAGATAGCGAATGTTTGCGACCGGACCGCCTGCAATTTCGAGATCCGGATGGTTATCAATTTCAGGAAACATATCCGGAGCGATGTCGGTGATGAAGTCCACTTCGCCGGCCACCAATGCGTTCATGCGCGAGGAGGTTTCGGGAACGATCCGGAACTGAATAGCTGCATGGGGAGGCAAACCTCCCCAGTAGGCATCGTGCGAGGCCAACGTCACTTCCTGATCGAGCGTCTGGCTGATGATCTTGTAGGGGCCGGTCCCGACAGGTGCCGAAATCCATGCATCCCACGAAGCGGCTGCGTCGAAAGCCTTCTTGCTGACGACTTCAGCTCCCCACGAAGCCAGGCGCTTTTCCAGCAACGCGTCGTTGCCCTTGGACCGGACGATGACGGTATGGGGGTCCTCAATCTCGACCGTATCGATCGTTTCGAGCGTTTCCATCGCCGTGACTTTGCCCGCCATTTCCGGGCCAAGCAGATGCTGCGGGCTGAGCGAAAAAGCGACGTCATCGGCGGTGAACTCCCCGCCATCGTGAAAGGTCACTCCCTTTCGCAGGAACAGCCGCACCGAGCGGTCATCGACCCGCTCCCACCGTTCGGCAAGCCCGGGGCGAAGGTTCATGGCCGGTGTCTGATCGTAGGCGATCAGCGTGTCGAACATCTGCGAGACGACCCTGCGTGTTGCAGTGTGAGTATAAAGGACGGGCTCGACCGCAGGAGGAAATCCCGACATTGCGACTTTGAGGGTGCGGCGCGCAGCGTCCTGTGCGAATCCGAAGCGCGGTCCTACGAGTGTGACCAGTCCACAAGCCGCACCGGCGGCCATCAGTTTGCGTCGTGTCAGTGAGAAGGTTTGCATTATCGGCTCCTGCTTGCAGCTCGGTAAGTTGAGGTCCTTCGGCCCGGCACTCCAGTCGGTGAGCACCGAAGTCTGCGCGACCATCCGGTGCGCGTGTTACACAGCGGTGACAAATATCGAATATTTCGATGGTGAAGCCCTTGATTCGGGATGGATATGGGCGTGTTCAGGGAGTAGATCTTGGCCGAGGAAAAGGAACTTTCGCTCAACGCGGTGCGCGCTTTCGTGCAGGTGGCACGCGACGGCGGTGTAACGCGCGCCTCAAAAACGCTCGGCATCACCCAGAGTTCGGTGAGCCGGCACATTGCGGTGCTCGAGGAGTATTTCGGGGCGCAACTCATCGAGCGGAACGGGCGCCAGAGCCGGCTCACGAATTTCGGGCGGCTCTTTGCAGATGCCGTCGCCGAGTCGCTCGATACGATCCTGTTCACGGCCAGGCGCATGCGCCGAAGCGACCGCAAGGATGCGACCAACCTCGTCGTGCGCACCTCGCTCTCCACCTTCGCATATACATTGCTGATCCCGAACCTGCGCGAGTTCTCAAAGGAGATGGGCGGGGTCACGGTCGACGTCATCAGCACTCTGTCGGCGCCGACCTCAAGCGACAGTTTCGACGTGCTGCTGACCCGGGATCTCAGCTTAAACGAGCCCGGCGACCGCTGGGATTTTTATGACGAGCAGCTTGTCTGCGTCGGTTCGCCCGATTGCGTCGCCGGCCGCGGCCTCGATGCGCTGAGGACGACACCGGTGATCGCCGTGACGTCGCGTCCCGACATCCTGCCAACCTGGTTGCGCGGCATGGACCTCAAGACCTCGGACATCATCACCGGCGCGCGTTACGATCACCACTACCTGGCGCTCCCCGCGGTGACGACCGGCCAGACGCTGCTGGTTACCCCTCATATCGTCGTCGCGGATCTGGTCCGGCAGGGCTTGTTGGAGATACTTCCTCGTTCGCGCGCGCCGAGCGGCATGCAGTACCGCGCCTATGCAGTCGACCGGAGCAACAATACCGACCTATCCAGGGCCTTTTGCCGCTGGCTCACCCGGCTTTGCCGGAAGAAGACGGAGGAAGAAACCCCGCCCAAATAGCATGCGGGAGGCGCAATTCATCGCAAAAGGCGATTGTTTTGCTCGGTTTGCACGATGGCGAAACTCGCCAGCCCTTCCCGCCTCGCTTAGCTCTGGATGAAAACCAATAGCTTCGAGGATCGTCCAGTGTCGCTGATTGCCAAACGGCTCCAATCCGTCCGTCCCTCACAGACAAAAGCCATGACCGCCAAGGCCGCAGCCTTGCGCGAACAGGGTATCGACATCGTCACGCTGAGCCAGGGCGAGCCGGATTTCGACACACCGGAGGCGATCCGCAAGGCCGGTATCGCCGCCATCGAGCGCGGCAAGACACGCTATACGCCAGTTGCCGGCGTCAAACCTCTGCGCGAGGCGATCCGGGAAAAATTCTCGCACGACAACGAGCTCGACTACGACGTCGACCAGATCACCATCGGCTGCGGCGCCAAGCAAGTACTCTTCAACGCACTTTTTGCCACGCTCGATCCGGGCGACGAGGTGGTCGTTCCTACGCCTTGCTGGGTGTCCTATCCCGACATGGTACGGCTTGCCGGAGGCGAGCCGGTACCCGTTGCCTGCCACGAGCGCTTCGGCTTCAAGCTTAAGCCCGAGGATCTAGAAGCCGCGATCACGCCGCGCACCAAATGGCTGATGCTGAACTCGCCGAACAATCCGACCGGCGCGGTCTATTCGAAGGCAGACCTCGCGGCACTTGCCGCAGTGCTGCGCCAGCATACTCAGGTCCATGTGCTCGCCGACGAAATCTACGAGAAGCTTGTCTACGGCGTGCCGTTTGTCTCCATCGCCGAGGCTGCACCAGACCTGATCAACAGAACGCTCACAGTGAACGGTGTCTCCAAGTCGAGCGCCATGACCGGCTGGCGCCTTGGCTATGGCGCTGGCCCGAAAGAGCTTATCAAGGCGATGAACACCATTGAGGGCCAGACGGCCTCTCACACAAGCTCGATCTCGCAATATGCGGCGATCGAGGCCATCGCCGGCGACCAGAGCTTTCTGGAAGACTTTGTGAGCAGGTTCCGGCAGCGGAGGGATTTTGTGGTCGAGCAGATCAGGGCTGCCGAAGGCTTGAACTGCCGCGTGCCCGACGGCGCCTTCTACGTCTTCGTCAACTGCGCCGGCGTGATCGGCAAGGTCACCACCCAGGGCAAGGTGATAGAGAACGACATGGATTTTGCCATGTATCTGCTCGAGCAGTTCGGCGTCGCCGTCGTGCCGGGCTCGGGCTTCATGGCCTCGCCTTACATCCGCATCTCCTATGCCTCCTCCAAGGGGGAACTGGAAAGGGCCTGTTCGCGCATCGCCGCAGCCTGTCAGTCCCTCACCGAAAGCGAGAAGACCCATGAGCAAGCCCAAGCAATTGCGTGACAGGATGGACGAGCGCGGCCTCGTCCACATCATGGCCGCCCACAGCCCTCTCTCTGCGCTCCTCGCCGAGGAGGCCGGTTTCGACGGACTTTGGGCCTCGGGCTTCGAGCTCTCGGCGCTTTATGGCCTTCCCGACATGAGCCTTATCTCCATGACGCAGCATATCGACATGCTGCGGGCAATCGCCGGACGCTCATCTCTGCCGATCGTCGCCGACATCGACACCGGCTACGGCAATGCGATCAACGTCATCCACGCGATCACGGAATACGAACGTGCCGGCGCGGCCGCTGTGGTCATCGAGGACAAGACGTTTCCGAAGGTCACCAGCCTCGCGGCGAACGGACGCCAGGAGCTGCTCCGGATCGAGGAGTTCCAGGGCAAGATCGCGGCAGCCAAGGACACTCACGCGGATCCGGATTTTCTCGTGATCGCCCGCACCGAGGCGCTGATCGCCGGCCTCGGCGAAGACGAGGCCCTGAAACGCGCCCGCGCCTATGCGGAGGCGGGCGCCGACATGATTTTGATCCATTCCAAGAAAAAGGACCCCTGTGAGATCGAAAGCTTCGTCGGCGCCTGGCGAGGCGATGTACCGCTCACCATCGTTCCGAACGCTTATCCGGAACTCGATGCCGTCCGCATCAAGGCGCTCGGCAACGTACAAATGGTTATCTATGGCAACTACGGCATCCGCGCCGCGACGACCGCGATGCAGGACACGTTCCGCCGGATCGTCGCCGATGGCGGCGTGCAGAACGTCCACAAGGACATTGTTCCCGTCGAGGAGGTATTCCGGCTGCAGGGCATGGAGAAGACTGCAGCCAATGAAAAGAAGTTCCTAAGGTAGTCGAGGGCCGTCGGCGCAAATTGCTACGCACACCGGTCAATTCGCGCACATTCGTCGATGCGTTGAGGGGCAATGCCGGTATGCCGCCTCAAATCAACTGGACGGTCAGAGGCTCACATCATGCAGGCTGCACCTGACAAAAAGAGCGCGGGCACGCGCGTGGCGGTCATTGGCGGTGGGATCATCGGAGTTACGTCCGCAATAGTCCTCGCCCGTGACGGGTATTCGGTTACTTTGGTCGAACCGGGGCAGCCTGGCGGCGAGCAGGCCGCAAGTCACGGAAATGCCGGGTGGCTAAATCCCAATTGGGTAACGCCGCTGTCCATGCCAGGACTTTGGAAGAAAGTACCCGGCTTTCTGCTGGACCCGAAAGGCCCTCTCACGATCGATCCAAAACGTCTTTTGACCTTAGCACCCTGGCTGACGCGGTTTGTGCGTTCCGGGGCCACCGAAGAAAGGGTTCGCCGAACATCGAGAACATTGGCATCCCTGTTGGCGGATTGCGATCGGTTGCACGTTGATCTCGCGCGCGAGGCTGGAGTCAGCCACCTTATTGATGATCGTGGCCAGATCGTCATTTACGAGAACGAGGCAGAGTTTCATAGAGAGGCGTTTGCCTGGTCGCTCCGCAGCGAGAACGGCGCCACCTGGACTGAAATGGATCATGCGGCATTGCGAGACCTGGAGCCCAGTCTCGACCCGCGATACACATTCGGCGTCCACATTGAGGGATGCAATTGCCTGAAACCCGGCGATTATACCCACGCGCTCGCTCGGCACGCTCAGGAACTCGGCGTCAAATTGGTCTCGGCGCGGGCGGAGGGCTTTCAGTTTGAATGGGAAAGGCTCGTGGGCGTCCTGACGGACCAGGGCCCCCTCCCTTGCGAGAAGGCGGTCCTTTCTGCAGGCGTCCGTTCCAAGGCCTTGGCCGCAATGATTGGCGATCGCGTGCTGCTCGAAGCCGAGAGGGGTTATCATGTGGTCTTCGATGGTCTTTCCGAGGTTCCTGCCAATTGCGCTTTGTTGGCCGACGGCCGCTTCAGCTGCACACCCTTCTCCTCTGGCATAAGGGTAACCGGGCAAGCCGAATTCACGGCCATCGACGCTCCACCGGACTGGCGTCGCGCCGAAGTGCTGCGGGAGGCTGCGATGCGGGCCTACTCCGGATTATGGGCGTCGTCTCCGCCAGGCAACACCCGGTTCTGGATGGGTTGCCGGCCTTCCACATCCGACAGCCTACCTATCCTGGGCCATGCCTCGCGGTCCCAAGATGTCGTCTATGCGTTTGGCCACGGGCATGCCGGTCTCGTTTCGGCGCCGAAGACCGCGGAAGCCGTCGCAAAGCTTGTCGCCGGAAAGCCGCTTGACTTCGATATTTCGGCTTTTGGTCCCGATCGCTTCAACGGACGTATATGAGGCGTTTTGAATAGAAATCATTGCAGGCTAGCAGTCTCCCATGGTTAGCAAGTCATTGCCGTTTCTTCCCTTGAGGTGAGGATGAAGCGCGGCCACAATGAAACGCGCCCAACTTGATACAGAACCGGAGGTGCACGTGTTCTGTTCGGACGGGAGACGAAACAAGCTTGTCCGAGGGAAATCTCCGCCTACCGAAAGCTGTCAGGCCGAACCATTCCAATATACTGTGCCAATTCCTTTTTTACGTGCAGTCTCATTGGGAAATCAAAGCGGATGTCCTGGACGCTTTACACCTCACCCCGTTCCCCCTTTGTCAGAAAAGTTCTGATCGCCGCCTACGAACTTGGGCTGGCGGACCGGCTTGTCCGGCAGGATGTGGTCACCACGCCAATGGCACCCGCACCCGAATTGTTGCCGGTCAATCCACTGGGAATGATCCCCACGCTCGTGGCCGATGGAGAAGTTCTCTTCGACAGTCTGACAATTCTGGAATTTCTCGACCAGAATGCGGATGTGCCACGTCTCTTCCCCGAAGGCTCGGCGCGGCGCGCGTGTCTGGTTCGGCATGCCATGGCAAACAACATGAAGGACAAGGCCGTGCGCATCCTCGATGAGCAGTTCAGGCAACAAAACAAGGATACGGCCGAGCATGTTTCCGGGTATGCCGGAACGCTGAAGCGGGGAATTTCCTGGATGCAAGACCTGCTGAATGCCGATCGCTTCGATGCCGGCGATATCGCCCTGGCCGCGCTGCTTTCCTATCTCGACATGCGTTTCCCGCATATTCCCTGGCGAGACGATGCCCGCCAGGCTGCGGAGTGGTTCGCGCGTGCGGAGGATCGGTCTTCGATGAAGAAGACGGTCTTTGCCAAGCCACCTCAAGGCTAGGTCGGGACCTGGAGGCATTTTCGGTTGCGGTGGCAAATGCAAAACGCCTTCAAGACTTGCTCCACTCGCATGCAAGACAGGCAAGGTTGCCGCTGTGACACTCGGCAAATTGTACCAACGCCGTCAGAAGTGTTTGAAACCGCCGGCAAAAGAGGGAGAACTAAATGGCTCTTGAAGAAGAGGCATCCACACAGGTCGCAACGGCGACAGGCGAAACAGTCAAGGGCAATGCCTTGATCAGCAGCGTGACGCGCCGTGTCGCTTCGATTGCAGTGGTCGCGGTTCTAGGCATTGCATTCATGAATGTCACCGACATCGTGCTGCGCAATTTCTTCGGCACTTCGCTTTACGGGTTGAACGAAATCACCGCCCTTCTGGTCGCAATCGCCGTGTCGACCTGCTTGCCCTACGGCATGCACACGGGCGCGGCGATAACCATCCGCTATCTCGAACATGCCGTGAGCCCAAGCTGGCGGCCCGCGATCGCGCTGTATGCCTCGACCCTGTCGACGCTGTTCTTTGCCCTGCTTGCCTGGCGGGTGACCGCGGTAGCGCACGATCTGCAGGCCAGCGGCCAAACGACGATCATGACCGATATCGCCAAGGCGCCGTTTTTCTACGGGATGGCGGTTGCGTTGTGGCTGGCAGCGGCGGTTCTGGCGATCGCAGCCGTTCAGCAGACGCTGTCGCTTTTTGCCAGCGGGCGGGCCGCCGCGATCGGCGTCAGCCTGCTTGGATTTGCGCTTTCGGCCTGGGTTCTGTCGACCCTCCTGGGACTTTCTCCCTCCACGCCCTTCCAGGTTCTGAAGCCGGCAAACCCGCTTTTGCTGGCGGCTCTCGTCTTCGTGGGGATGTGGATCCTGATCCTTCTGACCGTTCCGATCGGCGTCGCCATGGGGCTTGCCGGGCTGATCGGCACCACCGCCCTTTTGCGCTCGAGCGCTGCCTTGTCGGTGCTCGGCTCGGAATCGACGGCTTTCATAACCCAGGATTCGCTGTCGGTGTTGCCGCTGTTCCTGCTCATGGGCGCATTCGCTTCCGTGGCGGGTATCGGCTCGGATCTCTACCGCTTCGCCTTTGCCGCCATCGGGCACGTGCGGGGCGGGCTGGCTCATGCCTCGATCCTGGCCTGTGCCGCTTTCGGCACGCTCACCGGCTCCTCGGTGGCGACACAGATGTCGATCGGGCGCATTGCCCTCGGCGAGATGCGCGAACGCAACTATTCGCCGGAACTGGCAACCGGCTCGATCGCGGCCGGAGGAACCCTGGGCCAGTTGATCCCGCCATCGTCCGCGCTCATCCTGTTCGCGGTCATGGCCGGCGAGTCGGTTGGCAAGCTGTTCGTCGGCGCGCTGCTGCCCGGCATCCTGGCCACGTTGCTTTATATGGGCGCCGTCACGGTCTGGCTGATCCTGTTTCCCCAGCACGCCGAGCGCGGCCCGCGTCAGCCTCTGATCGAAGTCGCCCGGACAGCAAAGAACGCGTGGTCGGTGCTGGTTCTGCTGGCCGTCGTGCTGGGCGGGATCTATTTCGGCATTTTCACCGAGTTGGAGGCCGGTTCGGTCGGGGCGGCAGGCGCCTTCGTGATAGCCCTTGCGCGCGGCAAGCTGAACGCCATCTCGTTCTGGAAAACGATGGCCGATACCACGCGCACGCTCGCCACGATGTATTCGCTGATTTTCGGCGTCACGATCCTGTCGTTCTTTTTCGGCATTTCGCATGTGCCGCAGGCTTTCCTGAACCTGATCGATACGCTGGGGCTGCCCGCCCTGGGCGTGATCCTGGCGCTGGTTGCCTGTTACCTGATCCTGGGAACGGTGATGGATGCTTTTGCAATGATGGTCATTACCATTCCGATCTTCGTGCCGCTGGTGAATTCCCTGGGCTACGATCCGATCTGGTGGGGACTGATGACCGTGATCTGCATGGAGGCCGGCATGATCTCACCGCCGTTCGGACTGAACATCTTCGTGATTTCCTCGCTGGACAGTTCGATCTCGCTGATGAAGGTCTACAAGGGCTGTTGGCCGTTCTTCGCTTCGTCGGTCGTCAAGATCGCCTTGTTGATCGCCTTCCCCTGGCTCGTCACCTGGCTTCCGTCCACCATGTAGCGCGTCTTTGTAGAGCCCGACCCAAGAAAAGCCCGCGGCGATTGCCGCGGGCTTTCGCTTTCGTCGAGAACACAAGGGCTCTAAAAACCGCGGACCGCACTGTCCCATTCCAAATGCAGGATATCGTGCCGTGGGCCGATCTCACGGTAGGCAGCGTCGTGATAAAGCAGTGGAGTGCCGCTGCCGAAGCGAGCCTGCTCGATCTGCCCGACAAAGACCGTATGCGTGCCGTGATCGGCAGCACTCACCACCCGGCAGGCAAGGTTGGCCGGCGCTCCATCCAGCATAGGCTGATCCAGCGGATCCGAAGGCGTCCAGCAACCCCGATCGAAACGGGCTTCGGGTGCCAGGGCCGGTAAGGCACATTGCATCGCCACATCGACCTGGGTCAGCGACAGGAGATTGACGCAAAAGGCGCCGGCGTCGCGGATGACGGCGCAGGCACGCGCCTCACGATAGACGCAGATGAGCAGCTGCGGCGGCTCGGCCGACAGTGAGGTGACCGCTGTTGCCGTCATCGCGATGCGGGTCGAACCGTCGTTGGCCGCGATCACGCAGACCTGCGCAGGCAGGCGGCGCATGGCCGCCTTGAAGTCGTCGGTCGAGATACCCGGTGAGAGTTGTTGCGGCGTCATCGACCTACTCCGGCGCCTTGTCCCGCCCAAGGTTGGCCATGGCCTCCAGCATCAGGGTGGACCCAAGATGCTCCTGAACCTTGCGGCGCAGCTCCAGGGTCAGGATCTGACGGGTATTGCGCAGATGCATGTCGTGATGGCGGGCCAGACGGCGAGCCAGCTCCCAGGCGCGGTCCATCAGCTTGTCCTTGGGAAGCACTTCGTTGACCAGCCCCAGATCCATCGCCTCCTGCGCGCTCAGTCTTTGAGACGTGTAGAGAAAATACCGCGCCCGGTTGAAACCCATAAGCAGCGGATAGATCAGGTTGACCCCGTCTCCTGGCACAAGCCCGCTTTCGAAATGCCCCGCATCCTCGATCTCGCAGGTGTCGGACGCCAGCACGATATCGGAGAGAAGCGGGATTTCGGAATGCCGGATTGCCGGCCCGTTGATCGCGGCGATGACGGGCGCCTGGATTTCAAGCAGATTTCCGAGAAGGTGACGGCCGTCGAAAACAATCCGGTCCATGTTGGCGACGGGACGCGCATAGCGGGATTCAGCGGGAGGGCGTGGTCCGGAGAACTCATCGCCAGTACCCGTGAGAATGATCACCCGATTGCCGCGATCCATGGCGATATCGTGAAAGGCATGGGGCCATTCCTCATGGGGGAGAGCCCCCCAGCGCAGCGGGCCGTTGTCGGTATGTGCCGTCAATAGCAGAATGCCGTCGGCGTCGCGCTCCATCTTCAGCGTCTCATAGGTGTTCCTGTAGTCGTCAAAGGCGCGCATCGAAATTCTCCCTATTCGCAGGTGCCAGGTGCCGGCCCCGCATAATCATCCATGCCGATCCACAGCCGCTCGAAGCGCCACAATCCATCCGGCTCCAATGCGACACCGGCTGCGTAAACGCAGGCAACGGCGAGACGCAGGTCCATTCCGTCCGTGGCAGAAATCAGCCCATAGGCACGCGCCGTGGCACGGTCCCGGCCGGTCATCCCGATCTCGACATTGCTGATAGCGTGACGGCGCTGATCGTTCTGGATCGCGGCCACGGCAGCGAAATTGGCAAGGATCGCATCGCGGCCCTGATGACGCTCGAAAGGCGGGCCTGCCAACGAGACTTCGAGCACCGCCTCTGCGGTGAACAGATCGGACAGGGCTTCGGCATTCACTTCGTCATAAGCCAATCCGTAGCGGGCGAAGAGCTCGCCGATCGCTATCCGCGCAGCCAGCGTATCGGGTCCGACGGCCTGCCGTGCCGGCAGGGAAAGCAACCCGGCGGCACTGGCCCATCGCTGCGCGGCCCGGTGACGCATCACACAATTCCCCGGCCGCCGCCCACGACGAGGTTCTGGGCCGTAATGAAACCTGCATCGTCGGAGGCGAGGAACAGGATTGCGGCCGCAACGTCCTCGGCTTCGCCATAGCGCCCCATCGGGATGGTGGACAGGACGCGCGCGCGCGTTTCCGGAGGGTGCCTGTCGGTGGCGGGTGTGCGGATGGGCCCGGGGGAAACGGCATTCACCGTGATGCCGTGTTTGGCCACTTCGATCGCCAGCACGCGGGTGAAGCCGACCACGCCCGCCTTGGCAGCGGCATAGTCGGCGAATGTGGGGGTCGGCATGAGAAACGAGACCGAGGCGATGTTCACCACACGCCCCCTGCCCCGCGCCTTCATACCCGGCACGATCTGGCGGGAAATCATCATGGTGGAGAAGAGCGAGATATCGATGACCTCGGCCCAGTTGTCGGGATCGCTTTCGCAGAACTCGCCGCCGCCCTTGACTGCCGAAGACCGGCCGACGCCGTTGACGAGGATTTCCGTCGGTCCGTGCGCCTGCTCGATTTCCGCCAGGGTCGAGACGACTTTCTCTCGGTCCGTCACGTCCAGCACCCAGCCGGTGGCCTCCCCTCCCTCAGACCGGATCCGGTTTACGGTCTCTTCGATACCGGGTGAGACATCGACACAGGCGACGCGTGCCCCCTCGGCGGCAAGGCGCAATGCCGTCGCCCGGCAAATGCCTGAGGCGGCAGCGGTGACGAGGGCGGTTTTGTTGGTAAAACGCATATGGCGATTTTCCTGTTTGCGGATCAGGCGCCGGCTTTGTCGAGTTCCTCAGCCAGCATGGGCAGCGCCAGGCATTGAGTCTGGATGCCGATGAGAGCCATCATCTGGATGACCGAGCGGACATCATCCTCGCTGGCGCCTTTTTCACGGGCGCGGATCATGTGGACGCGGGCCCCTTCCATGTGAACGTGTTGGGGCACCAGATCGATGGCGAGGTAAACCAATTCCTTCATCCGGGGATCGAGATGGTTCGTCGACCATGGCAGGCCGGAGAACACCGCATAGGCCTCGACCAGCGCGGGAGCCTGATAGGCGCAGGCCTGCCAGGCCGGGGTCATGGGCCCGCGGCGGGCCTCGAACGCTTCCCTGGCTTTTTGGGCGCGGGCGGCACGTTCGGGCGCACAGTTCTCAGCCAGGACGTCAAGACCGCCCTCTTCCCTGGTCAATATCTCGGCGCCTGGTATGGTTCCGTGCACACCGAGCACCGAAGTCAGTTGCAATACCTCGAGAATTTCGCCTTTCGTAGCGCCTTCACGCAAGGCCGCGCGCAGATAGGCGCGTGTCATTTCCGCGTTCATATGCGGAACCGAGGCATTGATGGCCAGATTGACCAGGGCCTGCTCCTTCCCGGACAAGCTGCTTTCGCGACGCACAGCCCGGGCCATGCCCACAAAGGCCTCGACCAGTTCGGGATCCAGCTGCGCAGCGGTCGCCAGGGCGGGGTGTTCGATGCCCAGCGCTTCCGAAAGCGCGTGTTCGAGTGTTTCGGTCATGCAGGTCTCCAGAAGGATTTCGCCCGACGATACGCCAACGGCGGATGCCGGGATTGCCCGTGAGTTGACAAAGATTTGTTCAGGCTGCGTGGAAGTCACGGGAAGGATCTTCGCTCAGCAGGGCGGCGACAGCCGCCGGCGATTGCAGGGGCATGAAATGCCCGGAGTCAATGACTGAAAAGCTGCCCCGCCGGGCCCGCTCAGCCACGCCGCGCAATATCTCAGGCGTGCGCGCCACATCGTAGCGCCCGGCGACGACATGGACCGGACACGCAAGCTTCTCAAGCACGGGCCGCAGATCGATTTCGGCCAGCATTTCATAGGTGCGGGCGAGCATTTCCGGACTGGCTGCCATCTGAATGGCCCGAAACAGCGCGAAATTCACGCCGCGCGGGATCGTATCGGCTGGCCAGGCCTTGGGGAAAGTGTCCCGTTCCAGAAAGCCGCGCACACCGTTTTCGCGAAAGGAGGCCGCAAGAGCCCGCAGCCCTGCCTTGCGTTCGGGCGGCACACCCAGAGCCGGCGCCATCAGGGTCAACACTGCCGCCCGCGGTCCCAGGATTGCGGCGGCGGCCACACAGACCCCGGCCCCCACAGCGCAACCGGCCAGATGGGCGACACCGATCCCGGCATGGTCCATCAACGCCACGACGTCTTGCGCCAGATCTTCGATGGATAGCGGTCCGGCAGGCTTTTCGGACAGTCCCGCCCCGCGTATGTCGAGACGGAGCACCGGACGCCCGGCCGGAAGTTCGTCCATCACCTGGGTCCAGCTTTCCAGTGTGCCGCCCATTTCGTGCACGAGCACAAGCGGAATGCCGTCTCCCCCACGCCAGTCATAACGCAGACTGACACCATTGACCTCTGCCCAGTTCACTCGGCTACCACCGGATTGCGGAGCCGGCCCACGCCACCGATTTCAACGTCCACAGTCTTGCCCGGCTCGAGCAATATCGGTGGATTGCGGGTAAAGCCGACCCCGCCCGGCGTACCGGTAACGATGACGTCTCCGGGAAGCAGTTCGCAAAATCCGGAACAATAGGCGATCAGCGCAGGAATGCCGAAAACGAGCAAATCGAGCGTGGTCTGCTGCATGAGTTCCCCGTCAACGAAGGTGCACAGCTCCAGATCGTCCAGCGGTCCGGTTTCATCCAGGGTGACCAGCCAGGGTCCCATGGGCCCGGAGGCCGGGAAGTTCTTGCCCGGGGCCCATTGTTCGCCCCGCATCTGCCAGTCGCGCATGGAGACATCGTTGAAGCAGGTGACGCCGGCAATGTGAGCCATTGCCTCGTCCTCCGGAATATGGCGCCCGCCCTTGCCGATGACGACAGCAAGCTCCCCCTCCCAATCGACCACGGCAGAATTGTGCGGCTTCACGATCGGCTGTCCATGACCGCTCAGCGACGACGCGAAACGCGTGAAGATGATCGGGAACTCGGGGTAGGATTTTCGGTTCGCGGGACGCGTTTCGTCGCGATGCGCCCGGTAATTCAGTCCCACGCAGAACACATGCGCCGGATCCGGCACCACGGGAGCGAAGCCGACCACGGCCAGCGGCACGGCTGGTGCCGTTTTCAAACGCGCGCCTGCGGCTTCCAGGCCCTCGGCAATTGCACCCTTGAGTGTCTCGCCTGCGGGAGCCAGGTGAATGAGGTCACCTTCGACCAGCCCGAAGCGTTCGGTGCTGTCCAGAACGACGGTGGAGAATTTCATGCGTTGCTCTTGTGCTTGGCGGCAAGGTCCATCCCGTAGTCGCCTCCTTCGGGAATGCGGGCAAGGGTGTGAACATGAAACCGCGCAGGTTCGGCATTCGTCAGAAACACCGCTTGGTGATGGTCGAATTCCACGATCACGGCAGGCGATTGAATGCGGTAGTAGAAAGGATCCCAATCGCCGTGGCCGCCCATCCAGGTGAGCCATGTCCGGTCGAGGTGAGCTTCTATCTCCGCCATCCGTGCAGCGCGGGGCCCTTCCGGCAGGATCATGTGGAAGGCTTCGACCGCAGCAAGCAAGCGCTCGCGGTCGGCCGTGGTGAACTCCCCGGCGCACACGCCCTCCAGCGGTATCGTCCGGTTGTCGCGGAACGCGCCCCCCAGATGCAGGCTGTCGGCCCAGTGGCGCCGCCCCTCGGGAACATCGCCGGACAGGATCGAGGGCAGGATCATGGCCTTCTCGCGCAAGTCCGGCGAGAGACCCCGGATCAGCGCCAGCCCTGCCGTCTCGTTGGCCATAAAAGCGTTGATACCCGCGTTGGGGCCTTCATCGACCAGGGTGGGTTCTGCAGCCAGCAGAAAAGGCGAAAGCACATAGGCCTCGCCCACCAGACGGACATTGAGGCAAATGTGATGGCCATAGAGCTGCCACCCCCAGTCGCCGCTGCCCGGCTCCCCGAACAGGCCGATCGTGTAGCAATCCTCGTTGAGATATTTTTCGCGTTGAAGCAGACCGCCCGAAAAGCGGTTGATGGCCATCAGGTCACGCAGATGGGCATAGCCTTGCTTCGACAGCGATGCCGCCAGCAGCGCATGGGTCGCAGCGTGTTCCTCCGCATTCATCTCTTCCAGCCCGATGCCATCGATCGGCCAGGCCATGGGCATGTTGTGCCAGCGCCGCCAGGCTGTCTGGTCATCGACCGGAAACCGGATCCGTTCGGCCACGTCCGGCCGCAGCACGTTGATGAGAGCCCGGGCTGCTGATTCCATAGCCTCAACCGGAGCCCCGTTTGCGACCGGCCTCCGGCCGACAGGACGCAAAGTTCCGTCCGTGGTAATGCCGCGGAACGGCTCGGCCATCAGACTGTCAAAAAGCGCGCGCTGCTCTTGGAAGAACGGCTGCTCCATCACCTTGCGAGTGCGCTCGGCGCGCGGAATGTTCAGTTCGGGTACGATTTTCGCGGCCACGAAAGGCCGGAAGTCGCGTGGATGTTCCATTGCACCGAAGGCGGCGCGCAATTTTTCGTCGTCGAGCGGCTGGAGTGTTTTGTTGAGGCTCACGGCTTGGTCTCCGGTTCGGAGCGAACGAAGGCCGGCTCGCTGTCGTATTTGACGTCGACCTTGTAGTCGAATTGGGCACCTTCGTCCGGTTCGGGGATGATGATGGCGATATGGAACTCATCCTCATCGCCTGCATTCCAGTTGGTGTGCAGGATGCCGCGCGGCAGCATGACCAGATCTCCCGGCCCTGCCACGCCGGTTTCATGACCGATCCGGACGGTCAGTTCACCGCCGAAGACATAGTAATACTGGTCGAAATCGTGGAAGTGCAGCGGCGGTCCGCCGGCGCCGGGCGGCACACGGGCCGCATAAAGCCTCACATGAGGCGAACCGCTCGCCCTGTCGGCCACGGTCTGGTAGTAGAACTGCCGCCCCTTGACGTGGTCCTCCTCGCGCAAGTGCGTAATCAGGCTGGCCGCATCCGGGACGGTCGGCACCTCCCCTTCCCAATAGTTCATCACGTTGTCGACGGGCGGACGCGGTACGATCAGCTCGAAATGCCACTCGCAAGTGCCCGTTTCGTTCCAGTTGCAATGTGGCGTGCCGGCGGGAAACCGCACGATTGCCGGGGCGGTGACCTTGAAAATTTCCGTACCGATCTGCACCGTCGTCTCGCCCTTGAAGACGAAATAGATCTGATCCGACGGATGAGTGTGCAGTCTCGGCCCATGATGGCCGGCGGGAACCCGCGAGACCAGGCAGCTCGCGCTGTCCAGGCCTGCTTCGGGACCGTTCAGGTAGATCGACTTGAAGGTTTCGGGGAATTGAGCCTCGGGATTCCGGACGATGTTGCGCATCAGGCCACCTCCGGATCGATCAAATCGGGCGCAATCCATCCCTCGATGTCATATTCGGACAGGCATTGGTTCACCAGACCGAGCATCTTGTCAGCACTGCCGTTCTGGAAGCTGCGGACATACTGATCGACCCGCACCTGCTCCTGGCTGCCGGCATAGTTGAACTCGTAGAGTTCGTGCCGGGAGGCGAATTCGGATCCGACGGCATCCCACAACAGCTTAAGCAGTTTGGACCGGTCCTTCGACGTCGTGCCTGCAGAACCGCGTGCGTAAATATCCAGATCGGGGCGGATCCGGTCATTGAGATAATCCTTGGCCGACGAAGGCAGATAGATCAGCCCGGACGCGATGTGCTTGAGAATGTTGGCGCGCACCTTGGAGTACATGTCGCCCGCGAAAACACGATAGGCATGACCGTGAATGACGCTCGATTGCACATAACTGTCGCGCCACGGTTCGAGATCCCGCGCCAGCGCCTCCATCATGGTCCAGATGGCGTGACGCGTCGCGATGGCTTCGCCAACAGCCACCTGCACGCCGCGGAAATCCTTGGTTCCACCGATCTCGACCGCTTTCATGAACAGGCCGCAGATGAAATCCAGTTTTACTGCCAGGCGCGTCCCCGCCTGCATCAGACCGCGTGAGGACTGACCGGGAATGGCCATGAACGTATTGGCCTTCTCGGCGTCGTACATCAGTACGTTTTCCCAGGGCACCAGAACATTGTCGAACACCAGGATCGAGTCGTTTTCGTCACAGCGCGAGGAAATCGGAGCATCAAAGGGCCGGGCGGTATTGGCGGCGTCCTGTTCGTAGGACCGGCGGCAGTAGAGCTTTACGCCGGGCGTGTTCACGTCGACCACGAAGACCGGTGAGAAACGCTTGTCCGTAACCGGAATGAAGTGATGGGCAATCAGGATCTTCTGGGACAGGACCGTACCCGTGGCCACCACCTTTGCCCCCGAAACGACGAGGCCTTCGTCCGTTTCCTTTTCGACCCGGATCATGATGTCCTGCGCCGTTTCGGGCGAGGACCGGTCGATCGGCGGATTGACGATAGCGTGTCCGTAGAATTCGACCTTTTCACGCATTTCCCTGGAAATGCGTAGAGAGTTGTGCTCGTACTCGCCGAAATAATCCGCCTCGACATGGAGCGAAGCGCACAGGGAGGCACCGATGAAGTCGGGCGAGCGGCCAAGCCAGCCATAGCCGAGACGTGCCCAATGGGCATAGGCATCCTTCTGACGCAGACTGTCCTCGAGCGTGCGGGGCGCCTGAAAGGCGGGATGCGTCCAGCCATTGCCGGTTTCAAGCGGAACGCGCAGCACATCGGCATTGTCGTCATCATGCATCGCGTCATAAAGACGTGCCATCATACGGGCCGAATTCCGGAAGGCGGGATGCGACGTCACATCATGAACACGTTCGCCATCGATCCAGATCTCCCGGTCGTCATTGCGGATGGAGTCCAGATATTCCGCACCGGTCTGCGGCCGGTTGGCCTGATTGGCGGCGTCATCTTGATCTAGCTGGGCTGACACGTTCATGGTTGACCTTCCGGTAAGGATTGCAGTTTCACCGGAGTGAAACAGAAGCCGGACCGGCGGTCTTGGCCGAGAGTCGCACGCTTTTGGCAGAAACCCCCGGTAAGGTTCCGCAAAACGGAGAGTCTCAGACAATCTCCCCGCCGGGATGCATGGCAATGATGGACCAACAGATCCACCGCGGAGCTAGATCATGTCTCATGCCATCCCCCTGTCCGATGCCGAAAACGCTGCGAAATCCCTGTCGACCGTCGCCGAGCGGATTGTCGCCTCACTCCAGCGTCACGGCATCGACTGCTTTTTCGGCCAAAGCCTGCCGTCCAAACTTGTCCTGGCCTGTGAAGAGGCCGGGATCAGGCAGATCTCCTACCGGCAGGAAAATATGGGCGGCGCCATGGCCGATGCCTTTGCACGCCTCAGCGGCCGGATCGGCATGGTGGTGGCCCAGAACGGGCCGGCGGCCACGCTCCTGGTTCCGCCGATGGCCGAAGCCATGAAAGCCGCCGTACCGATGATTGCCTTCGTGCAGGAGGTCGAAACTCCGACCGTTGACCGCAATGCCTTCCAGGAACTCGATCATCACGCGCTGTTTCACGGCGTAACCAAATTCGTACGGCGGCTCGATGATCCCGCACGAATTGAAGACTATGTCGACATGGCGATCACAGCAGCCACATCCGGGCGGCCGGGCCCCGCCGTGCTGCTGCTGCCCGCCGATGTGTTGCGCGGCCGGGCGGCCCCAGCGCCTTTTCACCGCAGTCTGTCGCTCGGGCATTGGCCGCTCGATCGTGCGGGAGCAGCACGGGAAACCGTTATGGAAGCCGCACGCCTCATCGCAGGCGCCAAGGCCCCGGTGGTCATTGCCGGTGGCGGCGTTCACGCTTCAGACGCAGCCGAAGCCCTGACGCGCGTGATGGAAGCCGCGCACCTGCCCGTCTTCACCACCAATATGGGGAAAGGAAGCGTGGACGAAACGCATCCGCTCGCAGGGGGTGTCCAGGGAGCGATCAACGCACGCCGGTCAATCGCGCGTCAGACGAGGGCATTGTTGAAGGATGCCGATTTGGTTCTGTTGGTGGGCACGCGCACCAATCAGAATGGCACGGACAATTGGAAAATCCTGAATCCCGATGCCTGTTTCATCCACATCGACATCGACCCGATGGAAATCGGCCGTACCTACGAGGCTATACGCCTGCAAGGTGACGCGCGCGAAACGCTGGACCTCCTGCATCAGGCCCTGCTGGAACAGGATCTCACGACCCGCACCACCGCAAGGGCGGATATAGAAGCCAGACTGGCTGCGGCCTGGCAGGCATTCGAGCAGGAACGCGCGGACACCTATGCCGCACAGTCGACGCCCATCCGGCCTGAATTCATCATGGCCAGGCTGCAGGATGCACTGACACCCGAAACGGTCGTGGTTGCGGACGCCTCCTATTCCTCCATGTGGGTCGCCGGCCATTTGCGCGGTTGCCATCCCGGCGCGCGGTTCATCCTGCCGCGCGGACTGGCGGGACTGGGATGGGGGTTCCCGTTCGGCCTCGGGGCGGCCGTCGCCCGACCGGGCGCTCCGGTCATCGCCGTGGTCGGGGACGGTGGTTTCGCCCATAGCTGGGCCGAACTGGAAACCGCTGCCCGGCACGACCTGCCGCTCGTTACGATATTGCTCAACAACGGGATCCTTGGTTTCCAGAAAGATGCCGAAACCGTGAAATTCGGTGCTTGGACCACTGCGGTGCATTTCGCACCCGTCGACCATGCCGCCATTGCACGTGCAGCGGGGATCGCATCGGAACGGATCGAGGATCCAGCGCGTATCGGCCCGGCGCTGGAGGCCGCGCTCGCTTCGCGCAAGCCGCATTTTCTCGAAGTCATGGTCGATCCAGACGCACGCCCGGCGCTCTCCCTGTTTGCCGAAATACTCGATGCATGATGCCGTCCGGCCTTGCAGCACCGCCCCTTGCCCGGACCGCACTTGATGACGGCACGACATTGGCCTGGCGCGATACGGGAGGCGGTGGACCGGTTGTGGTGCTGTGCCATCCCCATACCGGACGCAGCGAAAGTTTCACCGCTCAATGCCATCTGCTGGCCCGTCGCGGCTATCGGGTCATCTGCCCGGACCGGCGGAGCTACGGCGCATCGGCCGGTCCCACCGATGGCGGTACGCAGGGTGGGGACCTGGCCACCGTGCTCGAGGCTGCCGGAACGGTTCCGCCGATTGCGCTCGTCGGAGTTGCCGCCGGAACCGTTTCCGCCGTTGACTATGTTCTCGGCGCTCCGAAACGCATGCGCGGGGTGATGTTGTGCAATTCCCTGATGGCCGTGCGCGATCCCGTCTGGCAGGAGCGGCTGGCCGAAGTGCAGGCACCGCTAGCCGCGGCGGGCCTCACGCTGGCTGAAAAGGAACTCTCGTCCCGCTTTCGCCGCGATCAACCTGATCGTGCACGGGACTGGCATGAAATCGCCGAAGGCAACATCGCCTCAGGCGCAGGTGAACCGCCGCAAGGGACACGGCACCGCGCCACATTTTCAGCTCTCGCGGCCCTGCCCTGCCCGCTTTTCCTCACCACCGGCACGGACGATCTCTACATGCCGCCCCGGTTGCTGACGGAAGCCGCTCAAAGGCTTCCCAATGCCCGATGCCGACTTCTAAATGACGCAGGCCATGCCCCGCACATAGAGGCTCCGGAAGACTTCAACGCCATGCTTCTGACGTTTCTGGACGCCCTCCCGCCCCTCAGTTCTGACGGTACGCCGCATTCCGGTTCTGCACTTGGCGCCGATACTCGGTGGGGCTGATCCCGAAGCGGTTTCGGAACGACCGCGAGAAATGCGACGCGTCGTTGAACCCCCACGAATAAGCGATTTGCGACAGGCTGCGCGATTTCTCCAGCTGCGCGATATCGGTCCGGCACCGCTCCAGCCGTTCGGACAGGACGTATTTCATCAAGGTGGTGCCGGAGGCCAGGAAGATCTTGTGCAGATAACCCACCGTGATGCCCATGGCATCGGCAACCTTGGCGGGTCCCAGATCCGGGTCGTCGAGGTTGTCGCAAACATGCACCCTGATCCGCTGCAAGGTGGCGTGTGCGCCGAATCCACCGTGATTGCCGGTCCTGTTCTCGCCTGACTTCAGTGCCGCAACCAGCATATTCATGAGCGCTGTGTCGAGCGCATCGTTCACGACCTGGTTGGGCGACAGACTGGCCGCAACCAGGCTTGCGGTAGTGGTGGCCAGCAACTTGATCAGGACCGGATCATAATCCAGCGGTCCTTCCAGGTGATCTGCGAGGCTCGGCATCTGCCGCGCCAGCTCGGCCGCCGGTACGCCTATGGTCAGAAAGTTGCTCGCGCCGTCGAAATCGAGATGATAGAGGTCCGAGCACGCATACAGCGCGAGCCCGCCGGGCTTGAGGGCAAACTCGCGCCGCCCGCAGAACCGGGCGCCTTCGTTGTCGAGCTGAATGTTTGCGAATATCACCGTCGCGTCTTCTTCGATCCGGGCAGCCCGATGTGCCAGCGGCACCGAGATTTCGTGGATCGAACAGCGCCCGAGCGCCCGGCTGCGCATGTGGCCGGACTTCATGGGGCTCTTGCTCTTGAACGCGACGCCATAGTCGGCCCGCACGCGCGTTTCCCAGTATTCGGAACGCTGATCCCGCGGAAACGCGCTGCATTCGATATGATTGACGGAAACAGGGAGATTCATGCCCGCCGCCGTCAACAGATTTCGAGATACATTGCAATGATTCAGCACTTTCGGTCCTCCCACCCTTGGTGCTCAAGATAGCCTGCGATCATCGGCGCAGGGTCTCAAATTTGTCAAGAAAGGAGTTATTTCCATACAAGACATAGGCGTCTTTCGTACCGATGATGAGATAACGTTCGCTGGCCGTTGCCGTCCGGCGCATTTCTGGAAAGCGGACAAATTGGGAGGAACGAATGCGAAAGACCATCATGCGGGCGCTTTGCGCCGCGACCGTAACCTTGCTGGCGACCGGAATGAGCAATGCGGCCGAGTTCACCATGAGAATCGGCACCGGGGCCGCCTCGAACGGCAATATCTGCGACGGCTATATCGATGTCTGGGCGGAGAACATCAAGGAGGAGAGCGGCGGACGGATCGACTATGAACTGTATTGCGACGGCACGCTGGTGAAGTTCGGCGACGGCGTGAACCGCGTAGCCGCAGGCATTGCTGATGTGACCTGGGATCATCCCGCCGCCTATGGCGCCCGATATGCCGGCATCAATGCAATCGGAGTGCCGGGGCTTTACAACGATCCTGTGGTCGCGGCCGGGGCACTCTGGAATGCCTATGAAACCGGCGCCCTTGGGCGCGACGACAGCGTCAGGATTCTGAACTTCCAGCCGCCTGAAAACAACGCGCTGTGGACGCGCGCGCCCATCGAAGATCCGACCGATCTGAACGGCATGAAGTTCGGCATGGGCAGCCAGATGCGCGCAATCGTCCTGGACAATATGGGCGCTGTACCGATTTCGCTACGCGTTTTCGAATACTATCAGGGGGTCTCCAAAGGCGCCGTCGAGGGGCTGATGACGACCGCCGGGGCGATCTTCGACTTCAAGATCGAAGAGCTGATGAGCGATGTCTATCTCGGCCCGTTCGGCGGCGGCACGTCCTTTGTGGTGATGAGCAACCAATTCTACGACAGCCTGCCCGACGATCTGAAACAGGTCATCGACAACAACTCCGGCTATCAGGGCTCTCGCGATGCGGCAGCCTACCTGCAAAAAAGCGAGCGTGGCCTGGTCGCGGAAACCTCGATCACGGTTCACGAGCTTTCCGATGAGCAGATGGCAAGCTGGAAGCCGGCGCTGCAGGCGGCACGCGAATATTTCTTAAGCCAAAGCGATGAAAACAAGGCGTATCTCGAAACTCTGGAAGCAGCGATCGCCGAAGAAGAAGCCAAGATGTAACTTGGTCGATTGCGGGACTCTCCACGGGCCGGAACTTCCGGCCCGTTTTGTTGTGCGGACAGGATGCACTGATCCCTTCAGGATCGATCAACTTTTGGACCGGCATATGTGGCTGGTCAGTACCTTGGCCAGTTCGCCGGGACATTCCAGAGAAGGAACATGAGCGGTGGAAGCCAGCGTTTCATGACGGGCTTGGGGCCAAAATCGCCGCGCGCTTTCCGCCATTCGAGGTGTAAACAGACGATCCTCGCCCCCCGAGATCACCAGAAGCCGGTCATTGAATTCCTTCCCCCACCCCACGAAATCGGCTCGCTCCAAGGCGGCCATGGCAAACGGTTGTGCCGGTTGCCCCGCTCCGCTGGCCCGGGCTTCGGCCACGACCTCGGACCAGGCGCGCACTACTTCTGGATGACGTGCTGCAAAGCTAGAACTGACTTCAAGCGCAACCGGATCTTCGTCAACTGACGGAACAGCATGTCCTGGCCCGGCCCATTCTCCGGCGTGTCGCCCCATGAAGGAACACACGACGGCGATAGAGCGCACACGGCCAGGATACAGGAAAGCCAGGTCCAGCATGGTACCGCCACCGGCAGCCATGCCGCAGGCATGCACGGTTTCAATGCCCATTGCATCCAGGACCGCACAGGCATCCTCGCCCTGCCTGCTGGTGCCGTAGTCGGAGCCCCGGCTCGACTTGCCGTATCCGCGGCGATCATACGCAAGGACGCGCAACCCGCCGGCACGGAGGATTTCCGCCAAGAGACCCAGTTGTTTCGCCTGTCCGGTATGGGCGTGCGCGAGCAATACCGCCGACCCTTCCCCGCCCCAATCGACTACGTCGAGTTCAGCGTCGCCGGCAGGAACCCTCCGCCGGAGCGGCAGCATGCTTTCGCTCATCGTGCCTCCGGCACGAAAGCGAACGCACCGTCAGCGCCCCGGATTACCGTTACGCAGTGGGGGTAGCCGAAATGGCAGGGCATCACCAGGGTTCCGGTACCGGCAACCTCATCGAGAAAGGCTTTTCGGGTTGCACGTGCCCGGTCTTGTTCGACGCAAAAGGGGGTATTGAGTTCGGGTCTGAGAATTTGCAGGGGCGAATGGAAGATATCGGCGCAGAAAATACCCGTCTCGCCGTTGCTGTTCAGGTCCAGGCGCATCTGCCCTGGCGTATGCCCGCGTGCGCTTCTGGCCACCAGACCAGGCGCGAATTCGTGACCCTCCCCGTAGAATTCGACCTGATCCGTTTCAATCAGCGGCACCACGGAGTCCACGAGTGCCTCACTCTCGCCCACACCACCGGTTTCCGCCAGAACGCGCTGCCAATATTCCCAGTCGGAACGCGGCATGAGATAACGCGCGTTGGGGAACGTCCGCTTCCAGCCGCCCTTCCCGTCGGCGATCGTGTTCCAGCCCACGTGATCGGAATGCAGATGGGTGTTGACCACCTGCGTGACCTTGTCGAAGGGTGCGCCTGCGGCTTCGAACCAGACGGGCACCATCGTGTTGAGCTGGTCGAATCTCGGCAGTCCCCGCGCCTTGCGATTGCCGATACCGCCATCGATGACGATGATCTCGTCGCCAAGATGGATGATCCAGATCTGGATGCCGACAATCAGGCGGTTATTGCCGCGAACATAATGGAACGGCTCGAGCCATGGCACCAGTGCCTCGAATTCGTCCCTGGGAAGATCGGCGAACACGCGTTCCGGATCGTGCGTGGGGCCGATCAGTTCGGTAACGTTGGTGACGGTTGCCTCACCGATCCGGCGCTGCAGAAACATTTGTGCTCCTCCTGTTCGGACGGTCCGTCCGTCCAGTCTTGCAAGCCATGAGCCTCTTCCCTTCCAGCCTTAAGGTCTTTTCCTGCAGTCGACATTATCTGGTTCCCCACTGATGGGCGTCCCAAACACACAATAGATGACTGTTGGGCAATCCGGTCCCGTCCTGTTTGCCATATTGTGAGAACCGTCAAGACGTTAGAGCATCGTGCGATAAGTCTGGATCACGGGAAGGAAACGCATGCGCAATTCGGAAAAGGTCGCACTGGTCACCGGCGGCGCCCGCGGGATCGGACAGGCCATCGTCTCGTCCTTCGCCGCGCAAGGATTTACCGTCTACAGCCTCGATCTGCGCGACACGACCATGGAGGCGGCCCGGCAGGCGGCGGAAGGGCGTTCCGGCACCGTGAACGGCATCATCGGCGACATACGCGATCCCGCATTCATCGAAGAGACCTGCGCCGGTCTGGAATCACGTCACGGCGCAGTAGATATTCTAGTCAACAATGCCGGCATCACGCCCAAAAAGCCCGACGGCAAGAAGGCCATGATGGAAGACTGGAGCCTGGAGCTTTGGGAAGAAGTGCAGCGGGTGAATGTCACCGCGATGTTTCTGTTCTGCAAGGCACTGGTACCGGCAATGAAGGAAAAGGGCTGGGGACGCATCATCAACATGTCGTCGCAGGCCGGGCGGACGAAATCGCATGTCGCATCTGCGGCCTATTCGGCCTCGAAGGCCGCCGTTCTCGGCTTCACGCGCACCATGGCGTTCGAGATCGCTCCCTCGGGCATCACAGCGAACTGCATCGCGCCGGGCCGGATCGACACCCCGCTTGCCGCGGTTGCCGGGAAAGAGATCAATATAGCCTATGCTGCGGAAATTCCGGTCGGCCGGCTCGGTACGCCTGAGGACATTGCCGCCATCACCGATTTTCTGGCGTCGGACCGGGCAGGTTTCCTGACCGGCATTACAATCGACGCCACCGGCGGCTATTTTATGATCTGAATGGCGGAACGGGAGGACGAACTTTGGCGCGGTTCACGAAACTGATCTATGACGATCTCGATCCGCCGGCCCGTGCCCTGGCGGACCGGGTGATGAGCCGGTCCTCCGATGGGATCGGCGGGCCGTTCAACATGTTGCTCAAAAGCCCCGGCCTCGGACAGCGTGTCGTCGATCTTCTGGACTATTTCAACGAAGGCGAAACGCTTCTGCCGACACGCTGCCGGCGACTGGCCGTGCTTATGCTGGCGCGGGCCGCCTGCGCGCGTTATGCGTGGTGGTCGCACTCGACCAAGGCGCTGAACAACGGCGAACTCACCGCCGAGCAAATCGCAGCGCTTAACCGTCAGGAACCGCCGGGAGGTCTGGATGCGGAAACGGCAGCCACTCATGCCTATGTCCGGGCGCTCATCGACGGATCGCCGACCCCGAGCGACACACTCGCTCAGATTAAGTCGGTATTCGACGAGGCGGTGATCGTCGACCTTATCGTCTTGTGCGGCACCTACAAGACCGTCGCGACCCTTCTGAACGAAGCAGACGTCGGACTTCCCGAAGGCGCCGAGGATTCACTGGATCGGTAAGTCCCCAGCCAGCCACCTATTTGCGGAAACGTGGTCTAGACATGGTCCGCCCCCGGTAAGTTCCAGAACTCCGAAACTGGATCCTTCCTGAGAAATCGAGCTTTTCCTGCCACCGTCGGCGGATGCCAGCCTGGTCGTTATCTGGCGCGCATCGATAACCTGCTCCCCGCAAACGAGGCATTCTTAAGAGAAGCAACCCAATATGCCGCTACATGGCTAGGTCCCGGGAGAGCAAACGGAGAGAGTAGTGCAAGCTGGGCAAGTGTGGGGATTGGCGGCAGCGGTCCTCCGCTACCAAAATTTCCTTAATTTCTGCCAGTTAAGCCTTGCACGCCATGGCCACGTATGCGCGTGGAACGTCCGAGGTTGCATTCTGGGTGACAAGTGAAGCCGACCGCGATGATTGCCGCAAGGATATCGCCCATGGTCCAAAAGCGATACGGGCGCCTTCCTAAACTTGTAGCGGTGACAACGGGATTAGCTACATCGGCCTCCACAACTAGCGGCCCTGCTTGTTGCGGTGAGAGAGCACACCCCAGGCCAGCATCGCCACCGCCAAGGCCAGGACGATCGCGCTGACGGGACGGTCGACGAAGGTGGCGAGGTCACCGCGCGACAGAAGCAGGGCGCGGCGGAAATGCTCTTCCATCATCGGACCCAGGACGAAACCGAGCAGAAGGGGGGCGGCGGGAAAGTTCAGCCAGCGCATCAGGATGCCGAGCACGCCGAAACCGACGACCAGCCAGATGTCGAAGCTGTTGTTGTGCAGGCTGAGCGTGCCGATGGCGATGAACATCAGGATCGCCGGATAAAGGAACCGGTTCGGCACCAGGAGCAGCCGGACCCACAGGCCGATCATCGGAATGTTCAACACCAGCAACATGAGGTTGCCGAGCCAGAAGCTCATGATCAGCCCCCAGAAGAGCTCTGGCTGGTCGGTGACCAGCTTCGGCCCGGGCGCGATGCCGTGGATGGTCAGCGCCCCCAGCATCAAGGCCATGGCAGCACTGCCGGGAATGCCAAGCGTCAGGGTCGGCACGAAGGCGGTCTGGTCGGCGGCGTTGTTGGCCGATTCCGGTGCCGTGATGCCTTCGATCGCACCCTTGCCGAAGCGTTCCGGCGTGCGGGAAATCCGTTTTTCCAGAGCATAGGCGAAGAACGAGGCGACCGACGGGCCCGTTCCGGGAAGCGCGCCGAAGAACGAGCCGACCGCGCTGCCCCTGAGCATGGGCAGGATGGAGCGCCTGACCTCCTCCTTCGGCAGCTTCATCGACCAGAGCGACACGCTCTTGCGGTCGAAGCGCCGTGTTGCGCTGGAGCCCGCATTGCCCACCACTTCGGCGATGCCGAAGATCCCCATGGCGAGCGGCACGAGGCCGATGCCGTTCGACATTTCCAGGATGCCGAAGGTCAGCCGCTCGTCGCCGGTATAGAGATCGATCCCCACGGTTCCGAAGACCACGCCGAGCACCACCATGGCCAGGGACTTGGCGACCGGTCCGTCGCTCACCGCGCTGGCGGCGACCAGCCCGAGGATCATCAGAGAGAAATATTCCGCCGAGCCGAAGCTCAGCGCATATTCGGAAATGGTCGGCGCGAAGACCATGAGCAGCACGATGCCCACCATGCCGCCGGCGAAGGAGGCGACCGAGGTCATGAACAGCGCCGCCGCGCCCCGGCCTTGCAGCGCCATCGGATGCCCGTCGAGACAGGAAACCGCCGACGAGGTGGTACCTGGAATGTTGACCAGGATGGCGGCGGTCGAGCCGCCGTAACCGGTGCCGTACCAGATCCCCGCCAGCATGATCAGCGAGGTGGCGGGATCGAGGTGATAGGTCAGCGGCAGGAGCATGGAAATCGCCGTCAGCGGCCCGATGCCGGGGATCACGCCGACCAGCGTGCCGAGGAAAACGCCGACGAAGCAATAGCCGAGCGTCAGGGGTGTCAAAGCCGTTTCAAGGCCGAGAAGAATGTTGTCGAACATCTGGGATCTCCGGGCCGTCACCAGGGCCAATTCAGCATGCGAAGCCCCAGCGACAGGCCGAGACCGAAGATCGCCCAGGCGAGCACACACAGGACCACCGCCATGACGGCGAGATCACGCAGGGAGGTCCGCACCGGGCTGGCGAGGCCGGCGAGCCCGACCATCGCGACGATTGCCGGAAACAGGCCGAACGGCGCATAGAGCAGCGCGAAGGCGGCAACTGCCGCCAGCACGAAGAACGCCGCGCGCAACGGCGGCAGCGGCACCCGGCCGATGGCGATGCCACTCAGCAACGGCGGCAGAAGGATCGGCAGGCCCAGGCCCGCCAGCGCGATGCCCGACAGCATGGGATAGAACCCCGTCCCCATCCGGCGCAGGCTGCCGAGATCGTAACTGAGATAACAATGAACCGCGATCGCGCCCCCCGCGATGAGTAGCAATGCACCGCCGATCAAATCCTTGCGTCCCTCGTCCATTCCTCAGTTCCCCATTCCTCAATTCCCATGTGTCGGCGCGCCGAGGACCAGAACCGGTCCGGGCTTCGCGAAATGTTTCAGGGCGTCCCTGTCGAGACGGTCCGCGATCCGGCCCGAAACCTCCTCAGCAAAGCCTCCGCTGATTTCGGGAGGCGGCGCAACCTGGGCCGAAAGGCTGCGGTGAAAATCGATCTCGTGCGGATAGGCAAGCCCGTCCGGCAGGCTCTGGGCAAAGCCGATCTGGGCGGCGGCTCCAAGCGCACTTTCGGAATAGGTGCCGTTGCAGATCCGCCCTCCCCGCGCGTGGATGGCCGAGGCCACCTCGTGAGCTTCGGTCAGACCGACGCGGCTCGGTTTGGCCGAGGCATGAACCAGTCCCCGGTCCGCGAAGGCGGGCACCCATTCGGCTCCCTCCATCCGCTTGTCGACCAGGACGGGGACCTTGCAATCGGCACAGGCCGCGGCGGTTTCCGCATCGGGCATCAGGGGAAAGGGATCCTCCAGAAAGCTGAGCCCCATGTCCCATGCCATGGCGAAAAGCGACGGCAGATCGTCGCGACGATAAGCACTGTTGGCGTCGCCGGAGAGCTCCGTCTCCGGACCGAGATCGCGGCGAAGCGCGTCGAGCACGGCGGCGTCCTGGCGGATGCCCTGGCCCAGCTTCACCTTGAACGCCGTGATCCCGGTCTTCTCACGGATCCCGAGCGCGGTATCGGCGGAAATATCCGGCGTAGCTCGGGTCAGGACGGAGGCCACGCGGACCCTGCCTCCCGGCCGGACCGGGCCGGCGAGATCGCGCCAGGCGTTGTCGCACAGCGTCTTTAACGCCGTCATACCCCGGATGCCGGCCATCCTGGCCGCGACCGAAGCATCCGTTTCGAGACCGGCGATCAACGGCCAGGCAATTTGCTCGAAGGCGGCCGTCAGAAGAGCCGGCGTCATGCCGTTCCAGGCCGGCCGGCAGGTGATCTCGGCCGCACCACAGCGGCCGTCGGCGTCCTGCAACAGCAGCACCGCATAGGGCACCTCGCTTTCCGCTCCGCCAACCGTCCATTCGACGGAAGAGCGGAGCGGGAGACAGAGGTGCCAGAGTTCAGCACGGACAAGCGTCACGGACTTACTGCGAGGTGTTTGCCGCAGCCTCGACCAGCTCTTTCCAGCCGCCGATATTCTTGTCGAGATAGGCATTGATCGCCGCACCGTCCGCAAACACCGGAGCGATGCCCATGCCGGTCAGCGCGTCCCGATAGCGCTGGCGCGACACGGCTTCCTTGATGGCGGCCTCGAGGGTCGCGACGATTTCGTCCGGCGTGTCCTTGTGCACGGTGATGACGGAGGGGGTCGCCACGGTCACCATGTCGATGCCGAGTTCCTTGACCGTCTTGACGTCGGGAAGCAGCTTGTCGCCCTGGTCCGCAGCGAAGGCGAGAACCCGGACCTCATCCTCGAAGCCGAGAATGTTGGAGGTCGACAGGAAGGCGAAGTCGATATGCCCGCCGAGCAGCGCGGCCATGGTCTTCGAACTTCCCTTGTAAGGCACGTCGAGTGCTTCCGTGCCGGTTGCGGCCAGAAGCGAGGAGCCGTTGACGAAATGGAAACCGCCGCGGCCGGTATGCCCCCAGTTCAGTTCGCCGGGCTTTTCCTTCATGGCCGCGATCAGGTCGTCCAGCGTCTGGTAGGGGCTGTCGGCCTTGACCGCAATCGCGGACTGGATGAGCGCCATCTGCGCCACGAAACGCAGATCCTTGAGCGCATCGACCGTCTGCTCCTTCATCAGGCCGCCCAGGATCAGGGTGCCGAGAGACTGGTGGCCCAGCGTGTAGCCATCGGGCTTTCCCGTCACCAGCGCCTTCGCGGCTACATAACCCCCGGCGCCGGTTTTCTGAACGGGAACCACGGTCTGGCCGAGAATGTCCTCGAGTTCCACCGCCAGCGTACGCGCGACCTGATCGTTGCCGCCTCCGGCGGAGAACGGGATCAGGATTTCGATATCGTGGTCGGGATAATCCTCGGCCAGGGCTGCGCCCGGGGCGAGCACGAGCGCGAGCACTGCTCCGAAGAGCCCAAGTAACGACCGTCTGTTCATTGTTTCCTCCCAAGTTCGACGGATCTATCGTTATTATGATCACTAAATTTGTTGATATTTACAACAAAACTTTTTCGAACTTGAAACAGATCGTCAATGAAAATTGAAACAACATATTGATATTTATGAATAAATCAACGTCAGATAAATTTGTTGCCTCACACTCCAATATAGTTCATAAAAGCAACAAATGGGAGGATAAAGGTGACGAACGACATCGTCATATGCGAATGTTTTGCTCGCGACGGCCTGCAGCATGAAGAGCGCATGCCGTCCACGGCGGAGAAACTGCGGCTTCTGGACATGTTCGTCTCCGCCGGGTTCCGCCGGATCGAGGCGACGAGCTATTCCCACCCGCGCCATGTCCCCGGTTTCGCCGACGCCTCCGAACTGCTGGCAGGCCTCAAGCGCCACCCTGGCGTCCGCTTCAAGGCGACGTGCCCCAATCCACGGGCCGTCGAGCGGGCGCTCGCCGATCTTAAGTCAGGTCATGGCGCAGAGGAGCTGAGCTTCCTGGTCTCCGCGACGGAATCCCATACGCAGCGCAATCTGCGCACCAGCCGTGACGAGCAATGGGCCCGGATCGAAGAAATGGCGCGGCTCGCGAACGGCCGCTTCAAGCTGGTCGGCGTGATTTCCATGGCGCTCGGCTGCCCCTTCGAAGGCACCGTCGATCCGGCGCGCGTAGTCGAGGATGCCGCAAGGTTCGCCGATCTGGGTGCCGAACTCGTGACCATCGGCGACACCATCGGCAGCGGCACGCCCTCCAGCGTGAGAGCCCTGTTCCGCAGGCTGCTGGACGAGGTTCCGCAGATCGTGCCCGTTGCGCATTTTCACGACACGCGCGGCACCGGTATCGTCAACTGTGTCGCGGCGCTGGAAGCGGGTGCGACGCATTTCGACAGTGCCATGGGCGGCGTCGGCGGCCATCCTACGCGGATCACCTACGGATCGGGCGACACCGGCAACGTCGCCACCGAGGATCTCGTGACGCTTTTCGAAGCCGAAGGCCTGCCCCACGGCATCGACATGGAGGCCATGATGCGCGTCTCCAACGCCTGCGAGACCGCACTGGGACGCCGGCTCATGTCCCGGGTGGCGCGCACCGGGCTCTGGCGGAGCGAAGACTTGAACAAGGAGACAGTCTGACGTGGCCGAAGACAAGCTGGTCATAATCGAGGATCGCGGCGCGGTGCGCATCGTTACGATGAATCGCCCGGACAAGCTCAACGCACTGAACACGGCCCTCACGCAACAGGTGCTCGACGCACTGCTTGAAGCCGATGCCGCGGAAGAGATCCGCGCTGTGGTGCTCGCGGGCGCCGGACGCGGCTTCTGTGCCGGTGCGGACCTGTCGGAATTCAAGGACCTCACCCCCGCGCAGTCGGGTGCGGTGGAGACCCGCGCCGATCTTACCTGCCGCCTGCAGATGGCCATGCAGAAAATGGGCAAGCCGGTGGTCTCCGCCGTGCAGGGCGCTGCCGTCGGTGGCGGAGCCGGGCTCGCCATCGGCTGCGACATGGCCGTCGCCTCGACTTCGATGAAATTCGGCTATCCCGAACTCAAGCATTCCATCGTTCCCGCCCTGGTGATGACCGGTCTGGTCAGGGCTCTCGGGCGCAAGCAGGCCTTCGAAATGATTTCCCTCGGCCGGCTGATCGGCGCCGATGAGGCGCTGGCGCTCGGATTGGTCAACCGGGTCGTGGAGGGCGATCCCCTGCCCGCCGCGCTCGAGATCGCCGAGACCTGGGCCAGGGCGGAGCCCCGCGCCATGCGCGCCGCCAAGAGCCTGATGTACCGGGTCGAGGACCTGCCGACGGAAGCCGCGATGATGGCCGGGCGCGACGTCAACGCCCTGATGAGATCTTTCCGGGAGCCCAAGGCATGAGGCCCCTCGACGGCATCAGGATCGTGGACTTCTCGCGGGTTCTGGCGGGGCCGATGGCAACCCAGATCCTGGCGGAATTCGGCGCTGAGGTGACGAAGATCGAGCGCCCGGGCACAGGCGACGAAAGCCGTGTCTTCGAACCGGTGTTCGAAGGCGGCATGAGCGCCTATTACTCCGCCTTCAACCGCTCCAAGCGTTCCATCGCCGTGGACATGAAATCCGATACCGGCCGGCAACTGGCCTTCGATCTTGCCGCCCAGGCCGACGTGCTGGTGGAAAATTTCCTGCCCGGCGGCATGGACAGGCTGGGGCTCGGCTACGAGGAGCTTTCGGAAGCCAATCCGCGGCTGATCTATATCTCCAACACCGGCTTCGGCCAGTCGGGGCCCTACAGGGACCGCAAGGGCTACGACACGATCTTCCAGGCGCTCTCCGGGGTGATCGACCTGACCGGCCATCCGGACGGGCCGCCTGCCAAGGTCGGCGTGCCCTTCGCCGACCTGACCTCCGGCCTTTGGATCGCCATTGCCGCGCTGACCGGGCTGATGGGACGGGTCAATTCCGGCAAGGGCTGCCATGTCGACCTCGCCATGATGGACGTGCAGGTGAGCCTGCTCTCCCTGCCTGCCGCCCGCCACTTCGCGCTCGGCGAGATTCCGACCCGCACCGGAACCGAACATCTCGGCCGCGTGCCGTCTGCGGCCTACCAGTGCCGGGGCGGCGCCTGGCTGTTCATTTCCGCTTCCGACCAGCACTGGCCGGTGCTGTGCGACGTCCTGGGCCTCACGGAGATGGCCGGAGACGAGAGCCTCGCCAGGAACCGCGACCGTGTCGCTCGGCGCGACGAAGTCACCGCGGCCCTGTCCACGGCCGTTGCCTCCCGGGACCGGACGGAGCTGGCCGAAGCCCTGCGGGCGGCGGGCGTTCCCGCGGGCGAGGTCAACACCGTACCGGAAATCCTGAACGACGATCACATCCGCGCCCGGGGCATGATCGGCAGCTTCAATGATCCCGATCGCGGCACCACGCCCGGCTTGCGCACCCCGGCGCGGTTCTCCGGTTACGAAGAGCACCGTTTCGAGGCGCCTCCGAAACTGGGCGCCGACACAAGAACCATCCTTGCCGACGAGCTCGGCCTCACGGCCGACCAGATCGCAGCACTTTACGAGAAAGGCATCGTGGCATGACGCAGAACGGAACCATCCGGCTTGAGGTCGACGGCCGCCGCGCCGATGTGGTCCTGTCCCGGCCCGACGCCCGGAACGCCCTGAACCTGCCCATGTGCGAGGACATCGTCGAAGCCTTCGCGCAGATCGCCGCCAACCCCGAGATCGCCCTGGTGGTGGTACGCGCCGACGGACCGGTGTTTTGCGCCGGCGCCGACATGAAGGAGCGCAACGGCCGCGACGAAGCCTGGGTCATGATGCGCCGCCGGGCCGCCTTTCGCGCCTATGAAACCGTTGGCGCCTGCTCGGTGCCGGTGATCGCGCAGGTCCATGGGCCCCTGGTCGGCTCCGGCGGCGAAATCGCCATGAGCTGCGATTTCATCATCGCCTCCACCGAGGCCACCTTCCGTTTCCCCGAGCCGCAATGGGGTACCGTCGGAGCGACCCAGAGACTGCAGCGGGTGGTCGGCGTCGCCCGTGCCAAGGAACTGCTCTATACCGGCCGCGTCATGGGAGCCGAGGAAGCCCATCGCATCGGCCTCGTTACCCGGCTGACCGCGCCGGAAGACCTGGTACGCACCGTCGACGAAACTGCCGACTGCATCCTCAAGGCGCCGCCGCTCGCCCAGAAGCTCACCAAGCAATGCATCGACCAGGGCTCCAGAACGGATCTCGCCTCCGGCATCGCGATCGAACTCTCCGCCATCGACCGGCTGCTGTCCGAAAGCGACTGGCGCGGCAGCCTGGAACAGTTCAACACGTCGGTCGGCACCGCCGCCAGGGAAAAGAAGGCATGAGCTTTTCCATCGACCGTCTCTGCCCCGTGACCGTCCAGGACATGCTGGCGCGCGCCGCCGCTCTTGCGCCGGATGTCGAGGCGCTGGTGGCTCCCGACGGACGCGTGACCTTTGCGGCACTCGCCGAACGCGTTGCGGAAACCCGCGCGGCCCTCGCCGCGGCTGGCGTCAGGAAGGGCGACCATGTCGGCCTCTGTCTCGGCAACGGCATCGCCTTCGAGACGCTGTTCCTGGCGCTCGGCACGCTCGGCGCGGTGACGGTGCCGGTCAACACGCGGCTCAAGGCCGACGAGATCTCCTATGCCCTGCGCCAGTCCCGGGTGACGCGCCTGTTCACCGCGGACGTCCTTCTGAGCGCGGACTTCATCGCCACCCTGCGCGAGATCGCGCCTGCCATCGACAAAGGCCTGCCCGCTCCCGAACTGCCGGACCTTCTCGAGATCGTCGTGCTCGGCGACAACGTTCCGGCCGCCTGCAGGTCCTTCGACGCCTTCATGAGCGGAAGCCCTTCCGACCCCGGACCGCAGGCCGGACCCGACGATACCTTGCTGATCCAGTACACCTCCGGCACCACCGCCTATCCGAAGGGCGTCATGCTGACCCACCGCAACATGCTGGGCAACGGCTTCGTCTCCGGCCAGCGGATCGGCTTGCGCACCGGCGACCGCTTCCACTCCTCGCGCCCCTTCTTCCACGTCGCCGGAACCACCCTGTCGATCTGCGCCTGCCTGCAGAACCTGGCCACGCTGGTCACCATGACGCGCTTCGAGCCCACAGAAGCCCTGAAGCTGCTCAAGGACGAGCGCTGTTCGCATTTTTCCGGCAACGACACCATGGCGCTGATGCTGCTCAACCATCCCGACCGGGACCGGTACAGCCTGCAGCTTCGCGGCGGCTGGATCGCCGGGTCGCAATCGGTGCTGCGCCGGGCCGCCGCCGAACTGGGCGCGCGGGAAGTCGTTTCCGGATATGGCCTGTCCGAAGCTTCCCCCAACATCGCCCAGTCCTGCTGGTGGGAACCGGAGGAGATCCGCACCTCCGGCCGGATGCGGCCCCAGCCGGGGCTGGAGGTCACGATCAACGACCCGTCGTCCGGTGAGGTTTGCGCACCCGGCGAGGCGGGCGAAATCCGCGTGCGCGGCTGGTCGGTGATGAAGGGCTATTTCGACATGCCCGACAAGACCGCCGAAACCCTTTCTTCCGACGGCTGGCTGTCGACCGGCGACCTCGGCCGTATGGGAGAAGACGGACGGCTCGAATTCGTCGGCAGACTCAAGAACATCGTAAGGGTGGGCGGCGAGAACGTCTCTCCGGAAGAAGTCGAGGACCGGCTGCACCTGCATCCCGCCATCAAGCAGGCGCAGGTGGTCGGCGTGCCCGACGAACGGCTGGTCGAAGCCTGTGCCGCCTTCATCGTGCTCAACGAGGGTGCGTCCCTGACGCCCCAGGAGGTCATCGACTGGAGCCGGGAAAAGATGGCCGGTTTCAAGGTGCCCCGGCATGTCTGGATCGTGAAGGGCTTCGAGGATATCGGCATGACCGCCTCCTCCAAGATCCAGAAGACCAAGCTCGCCGAGCATGCCCTGTCGCTTCTCAAACGGGAGAGCGCGGCATGAAGATCGAGACCTCCGTCACCCGCCTGTTGAACATCGACCTGCCGATCCTGCTGGCCGGCATGTCCTGGGTCACCTCGAATGCCGCGCTGCCCCTGGCGGTCAGCCGGGCCGGAGGCCTCGGCGTGATTGCCGCAGGACCGATGTATCCGGAAGCGCTGGAAGAAGCGATCGACACCGTCCGCAAGGGCACCGACCGCGCCTTCGCCGTCAACATGCCGCTTTACCGAAAGGGCGCTGAGGAAATCCTCGACCTGCTGGAGGTCAAGCGGATTCCGGTCCTCATCGCCTCCCAGGGCGGACCGCAGAAATATCTCGACCGGTTCAAGGCCATCGGCACGACCTGCCTGCACGTGGTCGCATCCGAAACCCACGCCGTGAAGGCCGCGGACAAGGGCGTCGACGGACTGATCGTCGTCGGCGGCGAGGCCGGCGGCCATCCGCCCGCGGAACTGGTGTCGACCCTGGTTCTTGTGCGCGCGGTGGCGAAAGCCACCCAGGGAAAGATCCCGCTTGTCGCCTCGGGAGGCTTTGCCGACGGCAACGGGCTGGCGGCAGCACTGGCACTGGGCGCCGGAGCTGCGAATTTCGGCACCCGTTTCATCGCGACACCGGAAGCCGGCGTCTCCGAGAGCTACAAGCAGGCGGTTCTGGCCGCCGGCGTCGCGGACACGCGCACCGTCGGGCGCGGTTTCGGAATGATCCGGACGCTCACCAACGAGTTCGCCGAGGAAATGGCCGCGCTCGAACGAAGCGCCGCACCCGAGGAGCAGCGGCGGGCCGTGTTCAGCGCCTCGACGCTCAAGATGGCCGCCTTCGACGGCGACATGGCCCGCGGCAAGCTGGAAGCCGGGCAGAGCACCGGCCTCGTGGACCGGCTCATGCCGGCCGGCGAGATCGTCGCCGAGATCGCCCGCGACTATGCCGCATGCATCGGGAATTTGCCGCATCCGGCGGGATGAGCCGCGCCGAATAAAGCGCAAGAGAGTGCGGGAGACATATGCCCGCATGTAAATACTGGAGGAGTTAGCGATGATTTGCGATCTGACGAGACGAGCGTTCCTGAAGAGCAGCGCCCTGGCAGCGGGGTCCACCCTCGTCCTGCCTGGATCCCTCCGGGCGGAGCTGCCCGGCAAGATGCAGTGGACCGCGGCCGATGTGGGGTCGTCCGGTTACATCGAGGCGACCGCCATCGCCAATGCGCTGATCGAACAGCACGGTTCGCGCATTCGCGTGGTGCCGTCGGGCACGTCCGTCGGCCGGATGATGATGCTGAAATCGGGCCGGGTATCGCTCGGATATCTCGCCAACGAAGCCTATTTCGCCACCGAGGCCATGTTCGACTTCTCCGCCCGGGAATGGGGGCCGCAGGACATCCGGGCGCTGCTCGGACGCGAAGCCCTGTTCGGGATCGTTACCACCGGCAAGTCCGGACTGAATACGATCGCGGATCTGAAAGGCAAGCGTGTCGCCAGGATCCAGGCCCATCCCTCGACCAATTTCAAGATCGAAGGCGTGCTCTCCTTCGCCGGCCTGAGCTGGGACGACGTGGAACAGATCGAGGTCCCGGGCTACTCGCAGGGCCTTCAGGCGGTGCTGGACGGTACGGTCGATGCCGCGGGTGCCGTGGTCGGCGCCTCCATCCTGCGCGAGATCGAGGCAAGCCCCGACGGTATCGGCTGGATGCCGGTTCCCGCCGACGACACCGCCGGCTGGGACAGGATCAACGAAACCGCACCGCTCTTCGCCCCGGCGACCATGACCCAAGGCCCGGGCGCAACACCCGAAGCACCGGTGCCACTGGTGGGCTACCGCTACCCGATCCTCTCCGTCCTCGCCGAGACGCCCGACGAAGAGGTCTACGACCTGACCAAGGCCATCGTCGAGGGTTACGGCCTCTACAAGGACGCGGCCCCGGTGATGGCGAACTACGATATCAACAAGGCCGGACATCCGCCCTATGATGCGCCCTGCCACGAAGGTGCGAAGCGCTACTTCGAGGAAATCGGTATCTGGACCGATGCCGACCAGGCCTGGAACGAGAAGCGTCTCGCGCGCATGATCGCCGTGCAGGATGCGTGGGCGGCGGCCTCCGATGCCGCGGACGAAAAAGGCCTTCCGGACAAGGAATGGGCCGCGTTCTGGGAAGACTACCGCGCCCAGCACCTCTGACAGTCCATACGGCCGGGGCTCCCCGGCCGTACCTTCCTCTCCGAGACCGGTTCGCCATGGCCCACGCCACTATGAGTGATACAGATATCCCCCTTCAGGACGTACGGCCCCAAAGTTCGCGCCTGCATCAGACGCGGCTTGTCGTCTACCCGCTCACGGCGCTGGCGCTGCTCTTGGTGGCGAACCAGGTCTTCCTTCTGCGTATCGCCGGCTTCCAGCTCCCCTCGACCGGATTCTATTACGCGCTGATCGGCATGTTCTTCGCCGTCCTGTTCCTGACCTTTCCGATGCGCGCGGCCGACGCGTACCGCGTGCCGGTCTATGACTGGATCTTTGCCGCAGTCTCGCTCGGCTCGGGTTTCTATTTCGCCTCGATCGCCGGCGACATTATCAACCGGGGCTGGGATTTTTCTGCCCCGACACTGCCGACCCTGCTTGCGGCCGCCCTGTTTCTTCTGATCCTCGAGGGCCTGCGGCGCACCGGCGGGACGCTGCTTTTCCTGATCTGCCTCGCCTTCGCGGTCTTTCCGACCTTCGCGGATTCCATGCCCGGTCTGCTCTGGGGCAGCGAATACACACCGCGCGAAACCCTCTCCGCCTTCGTCATGGGCTCGGGCGCCATCGTCGGCGTGCCGGTTCAGGTGGTGAGCGAGCTGGTTATCGGCTACCTGCTCTTCGGCGCCGCACTGACCGTCACCGGCGGCGGCAAGTTCTTCATGGACTTCGCCTCCGCCCTGATGGGCCGCGCACGCGGCGGTCCGGCGAAGGTATCGATCATTTCCTCCGGGCTGTTCGGCTCGCTGTCGGGCTCGGTGGTTTCCAACGTCATCTCCACCGGTTCCTTCACGATCCCGACCATGAAGCGCTGCGGCTACCCGGCCCATTACGCCGGCGCGATCGAGGCCTGCGCCTCGACCGGCGGCTCGATCATGCCGCCGGTGATGGGTGCGGCCGGCTTCATCATGGCCTCGTTCCTGAACGTGCCCTATGCCACCGTCGTCTCCGCCGCGATCCTGCCGGCTGTCCTGTTCTACGCCGCCCTGCTCCTGCAGGTCGATGCCTACGCGGCCCGCAACGACCTCACCGGCCTGCCGGCGGAGGAGCTGCCCGATTTCGTCCCGACCCTCAAGGAAGGCTGGCCGCACCTCGTCGGCGTGCTCATGCTGGTGGCGCTGATCCTCTTTGCACATATGGAACGCAGCGCACCCTTCTTCAGCGCCGGTTTCATGCTGGCCGTTTCCATCCTGCGCAAGCCCCGCACGCTCTGGGCCACGCTGATGGAAACCCTGCTCGAAACCGGTCGCAGCTCCGCCTATCTCTACGGCATCCTGGCCGGGATCGGCCTGATCGTTGGCGCGCTTTCCATCACCGGCGTCGGCAGCGCCGTCTCACGCGAACTTGTGTTTGCCGCAGGCGACAATCTCTACCTGCTGCTGGTGTTCGGAGCGCTGACCAGCTTCGTGCTCGGCATGGGGATGACGGCCAGCGCCTGCTACATCTTCCTGGCGATCATCCTCGGGCCGGCTCTGACACAGCAAGGGCTCGACCTGGTAGCGAGCCATCTCTTCATCCTCTACTGGGGCATGCTTTCCTACATCACCCCACCCGTGGCGCTGGCCGCCGTGGTGGCGGCCGGGATCTCGGGCAGCGGCAACCTGCGCACCGGCATGCAGGCCATGCGGCTCGGGTCGGTCCTGTTCATCCTGCCGTTTGCCTTCGTTCTGAACCCGGCCCTGATCCTGCGCGGCGAGGCCCTTGAAGTGCTGCTCTCCATCGCCACGGCGGGCATGTCGATCTGGCTCATTTCCTGCGGCTTCGAGGGCTACCTGCATTTCGTCGGCCGCCTGTCGCGGCTGCCCCGGCTGGTCCTGACCGCGGCAGGTCTCACCCTGCTCATTCCCGAAATGCGCACCGACCTTGTCGGCCTCGCGCTGTTTGCGGCCGTGCTCGCCTACGCGCTGGTCCGTAAACACATGAACCCGCGCGCGGAAACGATATGAAGATCGAGGCCTGGTCCGCGCAGGCCGTCCGGCACCGCAACCTCGATCCGCACTGGCACTATGCCGGCCGCACCGTGCCGGACTTGCCCGGGGTGCGGATCGCCCTGCGTTCGGGCGGGTTCATGGGCGAAGGCTATGCCACCTTCCTGCCCCATCTGGACGCCTCGCCCGAAGCCCTGGTGAATACCGCAAGCTGGATCGCCGCGGGGCTGCTCGGAGCAAGCCTGACCGATCTCGAAGCATGCCTTTTGCGGCTCGGCGCCTGTGAAAAATCCCGCAACGCGGGCCGCTCGGCCGTGGAAATGGCGCTGCTCGACCTGGGCGCCCGTGCCATGGGCCTTCCGGTCGCGCGCATGTTCGCAGGCGAAACGCGCCCGCTGCAGGTGTTGCGCATCATCCCGGTGAAAAGCCCGGAAGACATGGCGGAAATTGCCGGTGCCCTGGTCGCCGAAGGCTACCGCGCCCTGAAGCTCAAGGCGACGGGCCATCTGGAAGAGGACGAAGCCCGCATCGCGGCCGTGCGCGCTGCGGCCGGAGCGGACGTGACGCTGACCGTCGACGCCAACCAGGCCTATGACGCCGAAAACGCGCTGAAACTGGAAGCGGCCCTGCGCCCCCACCGCATCTGGTCCCTGGAACAGCCGGTGCCGGCCACCGACAGGGCCGCCTTGGCCCAGGTGAGACAGGGGGCGGAAGCCCGCATCGAAGCCGACGAGGGCCTGTTCGGCTTGCCGGATCTCGACGCCCTGCTTGCGGCGAAAGCCGCGGACGGCATCAGCCTGAAGCTCGCCCGCTCCGGCGGCTTCATGCCATCGCGCGCCATGGCAAGGAGAGCTTCGGGCGCAGGCGTTTATGCCCGCCTCGGCACGGCCTTCGGCGGTCCGCTGGTGACCCTGGCCACGGCCGCCCTCGCCGCGGTCTGCCCGACAGACGGCCCGGCGGAATGCGCGGAATTCACTCACTTCGACGACGGGGCGCATGCCTGGCCGGACATCCGCGACGGACTGCTGATTCCACCGGAGGAGCCGGGTTTCGGCCAGGTCCGCACGACGCCCTGGTCAGCCACCTGGCAGGCCTGAGATCAAAGAATTTCCGTCTCGAAGATCGTCGCGGGCGGCGGTGGGCGGCGTGCCTGCCGCTCGCCCTTCAATTCGCGCAGATACCCCAGCGACCCGACAGTGACCTTTTCCATCAGGCGCATCAGCTCGCAGCGTTCCTCTTCGCTCAGTTCCGACAGCATGCGCCGGTTTCTTTCCCGCGACGCGGCAAGCACATCGGCCACGAGCTGGCGCCCTTTCGGCGCGAGCCGCAGGTGGATACTGCGCTTGTCCTCCGGATTGACTTCGCGCTCGATGAAGCCCTGTTCCTCGAGAGCCGAGACCGTGCGGCTCATCTGGCTTTTCTGGACACCCGCCCGTTTGGCAAGCGTATGCAGCGGCGCGACCCCGAGAAAATCCAGCACCGCCATGGCCCGCCAGTCATGCATGTTGATGCCGAAGCGGGGCTTGATGTCCAGGAGCGCGATGCGGGAGGAAAGACCGGACAGGCGCTGAAGGTTGTAGGAAAACAGGTACCTGATGTCGTCGTCGTCCCGGCCGATACCGTCTATCCCATCACGTGCCGCCACAATGCTCTCCCTCGACCGGAACTTCAGCCTGAAACAAATTCGTCTACACTGTAATCTAATTCGTTTCATTTACAAGAAAGAGCGGCGCGTCGGAATGGTGAGCGGTGGAAGGCACCAGCTGCGGATCAGTGTCTCCAACACGACGGCCAACGCATTTTACGCCGGAACACCCTATGTATGCGAAGCCCGGCCGGAGGTCTCCGGACTGACCGAAGCGCCTGCCCTTTACCGGGCGGTCAGACCCGGCGCAGAATTTCTTCCGTCGTCGCAAGACTGACCATCGGAGCCCGGTCGGACATCACAGCGACGGCGGCATCGTGCAAGACCGCCGTTCCCGCTGCACAGGCATCGGTGACGAGACAGACGGAACGGCCGGCATCCACAGCCTCGACCACGGTCCCGAGAACACAGCAATCGGTCGCGACCCCGCAGACGGTGAGCGCCGCACCGGCCGGGAGAGCTGCCTCTGCCTCCCGCCATTTCGAGAACCGATGACTTACGACAGCCTGCCGTCCTTTCCAGCGCCGATCCAGGTCCCAAACCCATTCCATTTCCGGGTCCCGCGCGAAGGGCCATTGGTCGTAATAGCCCTGCCAGGCCCCATCGGGCACCGCAGGGGGAACGAAGCGGGTGAACAGAACCCGGTCGCCGAAAGCATCGACCATTCTTGCGATCCGCTCCGCGCAGTCGTCGTATCCGGGCGTGCACCAGGGACTGTCGGCATGGCCGAAGCCCGGTTGCATGTCGATGACGAGAAGCCAATTGGTCATGCCGGCACCCTTATCGTGTCTTCAGGCTTCCAGTTGAGCCAGACGTCGCTCTCTCCACCGAAATCCGGCAGGTCCCGATCGCGGGCGATGAGTTTCCATTGCTGCCCATCGACCTCGATAAGACAGGTCGCCATCGCGCCGGCAAAGACCCGCTGCACCAGTTTCCCGCGGACCGAGTTGCGCCCGTCCAGGGCGGCAGAGCTCACCGCCAGCATCTCGGGGCGAACCGCAAAGCGATGCGACTGTTTTTCACCCGGCAGCGTCAGTCCGTCCAGAAGCCGGTCCGGCAGCCAGTTGGCTTCTCCGAGGAACCCGGCCGCAAAGGCATCGACCGGCCGGTCATAGACCTCGCGCGGCGTCCCGGCCTGGATGATCCGGCCTGCTTTCAGGATACCGATCCGGTCGGAGAGAGTAAGGGCCTCCTCCTGATCGTGGGTGACGAAAATGGTCGTGATTCCGACTTCCCGCTGGATCCTCTTGAGCTCTATCTGCATATCGACGCGCAAGGCCTTGTCGAGTGCCGACAGCGGCTCGTCGAGCAACAGAACCTTCGGGTTGGTCACGATGGCCCGGGCCAGCGCAACCCGCTGACGCTGACCGCCGGAAAGCTGGCTCGGGCGGCGGTCGGCCAGTGCCTGCAATTGCACCAGCTCCAGCGCCTCGTCGATCCGCCTCTTTTCTTCTGCCGCGGGAACCTTGCGCACCCGCAGGCCGAAACCGACATTGTCGGCCACCGACATATTGGGAAAAAGTGCGTAGCTTTGAAACATCATGCCGATGTCGCGCTTCTCGACCGGGACTTTCTCGACGTTGCGGTCGCCGATGAGAATGCTGCCGCTTTCGGGATAGTAGAAGCCGGCAATTGTCCGCAAGAGGGTGGTCTTGCCGGACCCGGACGGGCCCAGAAGCCCAAAGAAACCGCCATTGTCAAAGGTGATCGAGACAGTGTCGAGGGCCGTGGTGTGACCGAATTTCTTGGTCACATTCCGCACGTCTACGAGAGACATCAGTGCTCTCCTCCGAACCTGGCCTTACGGGTGGCGAGAAACATGATTCCCATGGACAGGGTTATGATGATGGTCGAAATGGCGTTGATTTCCGGAGTGAACCCCTTGCGGATTGCCGTGTAGATCATGACCGGCAGGGTGCTGTCGCCCGGCTCGGAGAGGAAGTAGCTCACAACGAACTGGTCGAAGCTGACGGCAAACGCAAAAAGCCCGCCCGCAACGATTCCTGGTGCGATCCAGGGAATGGTCACCCGCCGCAGGACGGTCCAGGCATCGGCTCCCAGCGACCGGGCAGCCTCTTCAAGTGCGATGTCGAAACTCGACAGCCGCGCCGTGACCGTGACAATGACGTAGGGCAGTGCAAGGGCCACATGACCTGCAATCACAGCCGGCGTACCGCGTCCGATGCCGATGAAGAAAAAGAAGATCAGCATGGCCGTTCCCGTGATGAGCCAGGGAATGGCAATCGGCGGAAACAGCAGGATCTGCAAGAGCCTCTTGCCCTTGAAGTCATAGCGGAAAAGGGCCACCGAGGCACAGGTGCCGAGCGCTGTCGCGATGACCGTCGTGACACAGGCGATGAAAATGGAGCGGATCGCCGCGGTGATGATCTGCTCGTTCCCCGCCATCTGCTCGTACCATTCGGTCGAGAACTTGAAGGGCAGCTGATAGAACGGCGACGCGTTCAGCGACATCGCTGCCATGACAAGGATCGGCGCGTAGAGAAAGATCAGGATCAGCGCCAGCCAGACACGCCCGGCATGGGCCAAAAGCGATGTTTTCATGTGTTCGCCTTTCGCAGCACGGGGCTGGCGAGTGCCAGGATGAGAAGCACCACAGCCAACAGGATGAAGGACAGGGCCGCTCCCAGCGGCCAATTATAGACGGCGACGAACTGGTCTTCGATCACCGTGCCGTAATAGGTTCCCATGCGGCCGCCGAGGATGCGGGGCTCCATGAAGGAGCCGACGACGGGAACGAAAACCAGCACGGCTCCGGCCATCAGCCCGGGCATCGACAGCGGCAGCAACAAGCGGCGCAAAATGGTCACCCGTGACGCTCCCATGGAACGCGCGGCCTCGATGATGTCGTCGTCGATGGCCTGAAGCGCGAGGTAGGATGTGAGGATGACATAGGGAAGATAGCTGTGCACCAGTCCGATCACCACCGCGGTCGTCGTGAACATCAGGTTCAGTCGGAGATCGAAGGGCACGAAGAGTTCGAGGAAGCGCTCCAGAACGCCATTGCCGCGCAACACGATCGCCCAGGAAAAGATGCGCACCAGCGAATTCGACCAGAACGGCAGGATAACGAGGAGAAACAGGGTTTCGCGTACCCGTCCCTTGATCGCGCGGGCCAGCACGAGAGCGCAAGGATAGCCGATCACGATACAGGCCAGCGTCACGGTGAGGCCCAGGGTCACCGACTTCCAGAGCAGCGTGCCATAGGTCGGATTGGTCAGGAAGCGGGCGTAGTTCCCGAGCGTGAAGCCCCAATCGGGCGTGTCTTGCGGAAGATCGGTCAGGAAACTGAAAAAAAGCATGGCCGACAGCGGCAGAAAGACCGCCACCAGGAGCCACAGATATGCCGGCGACAACAGGGCGACGAGGCGCCTTCTGTCACTTGCGGTGGTGAGTTCGGCCATGCCGATCTCCTTGCCAAGGATCGTCTCGTCGGATTGCCGGGCGGGCCGAACACCGGGTCGGCCCGCCCGCCTCGCCGCACCCGATTTACTGGGCGGCCTTCAACCCCTGCCAGATTTCCAGGTAGGTTTCACGGGTTTCGTCAGCGACCGGAGCCATGAACTGAACGCGTGCTGCAAGATCCGGATTACCGAGGACGACCTTGTTGAAGGCATCATCCGACAGGGCGGCGGCCGCTTCGCTGTTGGCGGAGGCCGGAGCTCCGGCAGCATCCCAGACCGTGTAGAAGTCCGGATCGATCATCCAGTCGATGAACTGCAGCGCAGCATCCTTGTGCTCGGAAGTCGCAGGAACGGAGAGACCGTCGAGCCAGCCGATGGCGCCTTCCTTGGGAACGACAAACGTGACCGGAAGACCGAAAGCAATGGAACGGGCAGCCGAGCCGGACCAATAGGTGGCGATGTCCAGTTCACCGGCGGCCATGTACTGGTTCCAGTCGTTCTCGCTGCTCCAGAAGGTCCGCAGGTTCGGCATCAGGGCCGACAGCTTCTCCTTCACCGCGTCGAGATCCTTGATGTCGTTGATGTCCTGACCGGTCACCAGCGCGCCGAAATGCATCGCTTCGACGGCATCGTCCCGGATCGCCACACGGCCGGCATATTCCGGGTTCCACAGGATCTCGAGGCTGTCGGGGACCTCCGGCACGCTGTTGTTGTTCACCGCGAAGGATGTCAGGCCCCAGACCCAGGGCACGCCGTAGACCTTTCCCCCGGACGTCAGCTGCGGGTCGGTCGCGAACTTTTCGGAAATGCCGGAGAAGTTTTCGATTTTCGAAGTGTCGACCGCTTCGATCAGACCTTCGGAGACTGCCTGCTGGGTGTAGATCGAGTTGATCAGAACAACATCATACGCCCCCGGATTGGTGCGCAGCTTGGTCAGCATTTCCTGTTCGGAATTGAAATATTCATGCACCACCTTGTGGCCCGTCGCCTTTTCAAAGGGTTCGACGGCAAAGTCCTGGTCGGTGCCGTAGCCCTGCCAGTTCAGAACGCGGATCTCGTCCGCGAGGGCGCCGGTTGCAGCAAAGGCGGCCGCAGAGAGCGTCAAGAGGAAGGTTTTCATCGCTGTGTCTCCTTGTGGAATGAACGGGCTCTTTCAGTGAGCCTCTGTTATGAATTCGGGTAAAGCGCAGACTTCCGCGCGGGTTGGCGGTGTCGCGGGACCGAAGCGGGTCGTCGAGAGCGCTGCGGCGAAACTGGCATAGCGCGCGGCTGCCAGCGGATCGCCGCAACGGGCGAGTTCGGCAATGAAGCTGCCGATATGGCAATCGCCGGCGCCATTGGTATCGACAACCTCGACCGGCAATGACGGGACCGGGTGAATGTCGGAGCCCGTTGCAAGCAAGCACCCCGCGGCGCCCAGGCGCACCAACGCGCCGCGCCGCCCCTGCGCGAGGTTCCTCGCAGCCATTTCCGGTTCGGCACTCCCGGTCACCACTGCTGCTTCCTGTGCGTTGGCGCTGATCCAGTCGGCGCGCGCCAGGACCGGAGCCAGTCGCTCCGGGGGCAGATAGGCGACGACGGGAGAAGGGTCGAAAACCAGGGAAATCCCTGCCGGCAGCACCTTTATCCAGTCGATGAGGGCATCGCGCGCGCCGGCATAATGAAGGCTGTAACCGGAGAGCAGAACCGTTTCGACATCGTCGAGCTTCAGCCTGGCGAGGTCTTCGGGGACAATGCGCCCCTCCGCGCCCGGGTACCCGACAAAGCTCCGTTCCCCGTTCGGTTCGAGAAGAACGGTGCAGCACCCCTGGTCGATTCCCGAAAGGGGGTCCCGGCCGAGAGCGATCCCGACTTCGTCCAGTTTTGCCCGGACGATGGACGCCATGGGCCCCTCGCCCAGGGAGCCGCCAAGACGCACGTCCATGCCGGCGGCGCGCGCCGCGGCCATCGCATTGAAGCCACCGCCCGGGGTCACGCAAAAGTCTGTCACCTCCGCCTCCCCGCCGGAAACGGGAAGAGCGCGCACCGAATAGACCATGTCCACGACCGGCGCGGTCATCTGCAGCATCACGCCCATTCCGCCTCCCCGGCATCTACAGGGGAGCGAAGGGCAAGCAGCGCCCGGGCGATCGGTCTGATGTCAAGGGAATTGGCGGCGAGGATCCTGGCTTCGGCGGCCTGCGGTATCTCGCCTCCCAGGGCCCCGGCCATGGCCCCTGCGATGGCTCCGATGGTGTCGGTGTCGTCGCCGATATTTGCGGCCAGCAGGAGGGACTTCCAGAGATCCCCCGACACCAGACGCAGGAGACCGAAGGCCATGGGAACGCTTTCGCGGCTGGCCACGGACGTGCCGATCCCGGCAACGAGCGCCTCTTCATCGCCTTGCCCGGCCAGGTCCAGGGCGTGTTCGATGCGACCGGCCATGTCCGTCTCGCCGACGGGACAGCCCAGCTTCTGACCTGCGCGGCAGGCTGCAAGAGCCACGGGAATGGCGGTGTCGAAGTCTTTTCCGGCGATCCCGCAACTGACCATCATGGCCACGGCAGACGCCCCGGCGATCGCCTCGCCGGTGTTATGCGTGACCCGGCAGGTACGCGCGACACGGGCCGCGACAAGTTCCACGTCGGACACGGTCATGATCCCGACCGGCGCAATCCGCATGGCGGCACCGTTCGTCGTGCCGTTACGTCCGGTTTCCTCCGGCGAGCCGCCGGCCAGCAGGGCGTCGATGGCAGAGCGCGAGGAGGGTCCGAGAAGGTCGGCAAGCCCTTTGGCGCGAACATCGGCTTCCCATGCTAGAAGATCCTGCGCCCAACCCCGGTCGTCGAATTCACCGGGCCGGTCGATCAGCCGTTTCGCGAGCAGCAACGTCTGCTCGGTATCGTCGGTCACTTGCCCGGCCGACAGGCCATGGGAGACGGGATGCCCTTCGAAGGGCGCGCGAAATCCTTCGATCCGGCCATACCGTTCGGCGATAACCGCTCTGCTCAGGGTTTGCGCCGGCATGCCAAGGGCATCCCCGATCGCCAGCCCCATCAAGGTGCCGTAGGCCCGCGCTTCCATGGCTTCAGACGTCGCCATACTCAGAACTCCATGTGCAGGCCGAAAAGCCCCGGATCGAGCAGGCTTTCCACATATTCGACCGGCGCTCCGGCCGCCGTACGCGTCAGCCGGCGCAAGCGCAGCATAGGCTCCCCGGCGACACGCCCCATGATCCCGGCATCTTCCTGCGAGAGAGCCGGCAGGACATTGGCCCATTCCTCGCCCGAGGCAGCGACAATCCCCCGGTTTTCCAGCGTCCGGGAGAGAGAGCCGCCCTCAAGGCCATCCACGAGGATCTGGTCGAAGTCCGACCGCCATGGCACCCGCGCACGTTCCAGGGTGACGGCTGCTCCCGTCTCTTCGCGGAACCGGATACGATCGACGGCCAGCACCTCCTCGCCCTCAAAACCTGAAGGTTCCAGGTCCATTGCCAGACGCGCGATTTTCAGGATACGGGCGCCCATCGTTACGCCCGCATCCGCCAGCGCCAAGCTCCAGCCACGCTCATTGTCGATGACCGAACCGCCATAGGTCACGAAAGACCCGAGACCGACCCGCTTGCGGATCAAGCCCTTCGCGGCAAGGATATCGAGCCCCTTGCGCACACTGCTCCGGGAGACGGAAAACCGTTCAACGAGCGCGTTTTCGCTCGATAGCGCATCTCCGTCCTGGAGGACTCCGGATCGAATCTCGGCCTCCAGGAGACGCGCAATCCGCTCAGGCTTGGTTTCGGGAAATACCTCAGACATCCGCTCTCCAATCGCCAATCAGATTAGACAGGTTCATACAGGTATGTCACTAGCCTGAGAGAAGTATTTTTCACTGGCTCTCGTCGCAACGCGCCTCCCCCCGAAGGCGAGAGCAAAACACGATTAGTTGACCCTTTGAAGAGGCCCCGGAAAACCGGACAGGTTGTTACGGTGTATCCCAGATTTCTGAAGGGATACGAGAATGGCGAAACGCCGGACTGGTTCGCAGGATCGCCGCGCCGGGCGACAAGGCCTGGTTCGACACCGATACCGGAGACCGCCGCCGCGACAATATTGCGGAGGAGGAGCACATCCTGGATTGCCCGGGCTCCGGATACACCGCATCCACCGCGTTTCCAGTGCCTTCTGGAAGCCAAACCCGTTTGTTTCAAGTGAAGCATGAATACAGGTGGCCTGCCTGGACGAGATAGGGGCTTTCCCGGATTTTCGCGGCAAGGCTAGAACGCATGGCGAATTCCCGGCACCGGAGTGAGCAATGTTTCCGGTTGGCATCGAGATAGCCGGGCAGATGTTCGGTCAGCAAAACGAGCTTGCAGCCGCCGGCGGTTTCAAAGATCTCCGCCAAATGCTTGCCCGTTCCGGAAGGGCAGAACTTCCTGTCCTTAGGTGCCCGTCAGGCATGAGAATGTGCTGCCGCTGCGAAGATCATCGCCACCCCGAGCAGGCAAATCAGCAGAGCGGACACGAAGGGGGCTTTTTGAAGAACCCTGTCCAGCCAGGGTGAACGATGTGCCGCATATCTTATGCCGAGCGCTGCGACGACACCGACGACGACAAGGGTCGCGGCCAGTCCGATGCTGAACGCCGTCACCAGAGTGAGCCCGAGGGCCATCTTCTTGAGTTGCAGGCAGAGCAGCAGGACGGTGATCGCGGCAGGACAGGGGATGAGACCGCCGGACAGGCCGAAGAGAATGGTCTGCCAGGTCGAGGTCCGCCCCGACTGAAGACGGGCTTCGATGTCCCGCGCATGCGCGAGGGCATGGGCATCCATGTGGGCATGATCGTGCGAATGCCCCGCCGTATGACTGTGGCCGTGTGAACCGGCAGCCACTGAAGCATGCGCGTGGGAGTGATCATGGGTATGGGTATGGGTATGGGTATGCCCATGCGCATGGTCGGCGGCGTAAGCCGGTTCGTGCCCATGATCGTGACGATGGCCATGGCCCGGGCCATCGCCGTGGTGATGGAGCGAGTGCCCCTCCCCGCTCGCCGTGTTTTCCCGGACGGCCTGCCAGAACACCCACAGACCGACACCGACGATGATGATGCCGGAAACGGCCATCAGCACGGGTTCGAGATCATGGCCGATAAATTCATTGCCGTAGCGCAGACCGAGAATGGCGAGCACCCAGACGATCACCACATGCGAGGCAGCGGCGGAAATTCCCAGGAGAACGGCCTGGAAGACACTTCCGCGGATGGCGATGATATAGGCCGCCATCATTGTCTTGCTATGCCCCGGCTCCAGCCCGTGCAGGGCTCCAAGGATCAGCGCCATGGCGAACAGAAGCACGGGATTGGCAGATCCGGCGGCGATGGCGGATGTGATATCCATTGGGATCTGCCCTAAAGGTACTTCGAAATTTCGCGAAACTCCGCGACCAGAAGTGTCTGGTCCTTCGGATTGGACGCACTGCCTTCCAGGCAATGGTCGATATGATCGTGGATAAAGACGCGCTTTGCCTGTTCGATTGCCTTGCTGACAGCGTGAAGCTGCTGCGCGACGTCGACACAAGCGCGGCCGTCCTCGATCATGGAAATCGTCTTCTGCAGATGGCCCGACGCCCGCTTCAGGCGCTTGACCACGTCACCATGCGTTTCGTGCTTCATGCCAGTATCCTATCCCCCTGGATAGGATATGACAATCAATAAGCACCGGCAATTCTCCCCGCAATTGCCAGATCGGACCAGACCCGCTTTAGCTTCTGGAAGCCAGAATACCGTCTTCCAGACGCTGCGTCCGCGTGCCGAGACGTTCCCGGAAATCCACATCGTGGGAGACGATGATCATCGCCTGGGGCAGGCTCCGGAGTATTTCGATGAGACGGGCTTCGTTCTTTTCGTCGAGTGCGTTGGTCGGTTCGTCCAGCAGCAGGACATCCGGCTCCATTGCCAGCACAGTCGCCAGACTGACCAACCGCTTCTCACCGCCGGAGAGCTTGTAGGTGACGCGGTCCTTCAAGAACGTCAGATCCAGTTTCTGCAAAACAGTGTCGACGGTCTCGATCGCCTCGTCCCGGCTCTTGCCCAGATTGAGCGGGCCGAAGGCGATGTCTTCGGCAACCGTCGGGCAGAAAAGCTGGTCGTCCGGATCCTGAAAGACGAAACCGGCTCGGCGTCGTACCATTCGAAAATCCGCTTCCGTAAGGCAATCGACGCCGAATGCGTTTACTTTCCCCCGCTCCGGCCTCAACAGACCGACCACAATGCGCAGGAGCGTGCTCTTGCCGGCACCGTTGTGGCCGCTGATCGCGAGCCTTTCTCCCTCGGCAAGGCTGAGTGAGGCTCCCTTGAGTACGGGATCGTGACCGGGATAGCCGAAATGAAGATCGGTCAGTTCAATAAGCGGCGCCAATCTTCCACTCCAGAATGACAAGGGTGACGGCCAGCAGTGCTGCAAAGACCGCGAAGACACCATCGCGCACGGAAAACCGCATCGTGTCGAGCAGCGGAATCGAACCGGTAAAGCCCCGGCATTTCATGGCGGCAAGGATCCTCTCTGACCGGTCCACGGACCGCACCAGCATCATGCCGACCAGATAGCCGATGGATCTATAGGTATGCAACGAATTGCGCAACTGGAAGGAACGAACCTTCATGGCGCCGCGCAGCCGCAGGTATTCCTGGTGGAGGACGCTGATATAGCGCACCGTGAACATCAGCAGATGGACGAGCGTTTCGGGCGTCTTCAGCCGGTGAAGGGCATGCCCGAGCGTTACCGGTTCCAGTGTTCCGACAAGAACCATCAGCATCAGGATGACGGCATTGGCCTTCAGCGCAATCTCGACAGCCCTAAGCAGTCCTTCGAGAGTGAAACCGAACCCGAAAACCGAAAACAACGGCTCGCCGGGAACCGTGAACGGCAGCAGGGCGAGCATGAAAAGGATGAATCCGTCCATGGCCGCCATCCGGCGAAGCGTTGCCCTCAGGGGCAGGCGTGTCGCAAGAAGCGCGGTAAGGGAAAGTCCGAAGCCGAGCGCCAGAATCGTCAGACTGTGAAGGCTGACGATCAGAACCGCGAAGGCGACTGCCGCCACAATCCGGCTTCTCGGATCCAGCCCGTCCAGAACGCCGTTCGACCTTACCGTATCGGCACTGACGAGAACCTTCGGACCGAAAGAGACGAGATGCCCCATCGATCAGCCCTGAGCCAGCTTGCGCCTTGCGGCGAGATAGAAGAACAGTCCGAACAGACCGACGATATAGCCGATGCCGCCCAGGATGGTCTGAAAATCGTTCTTTTCCTTGTAGGCGGCGATCTCCCGGCGCAGAGGGGTAACTTCGCGATGGATCATCTCGCGCATCAGTTCCCGGTTCGCCTCCAACGCGGCTTCGCTGATCTGAGCGGCCACCGGGCTGGAGGCATTCGTCGGCACTGCTTCGGAGGGAGCACCGTCATCGGCAGCCTGGGCAGTTTCCGTCTCCCCCGAAGCGTCCCCGGTGGGCACATCCGCGGCGATATCCGGAAGATCCTCAAGGTCCACCCTGACCTCCGCGACATGCCCCGCGCCCAGGTTCGACTTGAACACATGTACGACGTGTTTTGTCGGCTTGAAGGTAAAGAAGCCCTCGCTGTCGGTCGTCGTCTCGCCAAGTTTGTTGCCATCCTCATCGAAGACCTCGACCAGTGCTTCGGCAGCCATGTCGCCGTTGGAAAACCCGATTTCGCCTTCGATCACGTCGCCGCTCGCGAAAACCGACGCAATCACCTTATGAGCATGGACAGGCGCGCCGGCGAACAGGCCCAGGAAAAGGCAAGTGAAAGCCAGAACAGCCATGCGTTTCATACGACACCTCTTGAAGATGAGTGCAGACCTGCGAACAGCTCCGGTTTGACCCTTCTGGCCAGATAGACCGCAAAAGCCGTCAGCAGACCCTCGACCGCCATCACGGGAATATGGGCGAAGAACACAAGTTTGGCAGCGGGAATGAATTCATCACCGCTGAGCGCCAGGGCAACCCCGACCATCAGCGTCGTCAAGATAATCGAGAGAGCGCCGCCAATCCCGCCCCAGACCGCGGCAACGACCGGAGATCTCGCGGCGAGTCCCTGCCGGCACAGATAATAAACGGCGACGGCCGGCAGGGCGATGTTCAGCGTATTCACGCCAAGCACTGTGACGCCGCCGAAGCCAAAGAACACGGCCTGCAGGAGAAGCCCGACAAACAGCGCTGGAAAGGCCGCCCAGCCGAGCACGAGCCCGGCCAGGCCGTTGAGGATCAGGTGAACGCTGGAGGGGCCGATCGGAACATGGATCAGCGACGCCACGAAAAAGGTCGCGCTGAGGACACCAGCGGCGGGAATTTTCTCCATGGGCAGCTTTCTCAGTCCCAGGGCGATCCCGCCGACGGTCAGAACCGCTCCGGCAATGACGACTTCGTTCGACAAGGCGCCGTCGACGATATGCATCGGCTCTCCCTCCGTTCCGTTCTGCCTTACTCGACGTCGTAGGCGCGGACCCAGATAACCGCGTCCTGGCTGAGTTCCTTGCCTGCGTGTTCCTTCGCCGGTCCGGATCCGAGGGCCGCGAAACCCCAGAAACCCGCCTTCGGAATACCGAAAGTGAAGTATCCGTTTTCATCGGAAATCGCGACGAGGGCACCGCCCGGCATCGGTGAGGCTTTCGGTTCGGTCGGCTTGTTTTCGACCATGTCCGGTTCCGCAGCCATGTATTCGATCTCGATCTCCGCTCCGGCAACCGGCTTGCCCTCGGCAAGAACCCGGCCGGTGAAGGTCGATCCGGCAACAATGTTGGTTGGGCGGTTCAGCGGCAGGATCTCGGTGACAAGGCCCTGCGGTTCCATCCAGTCGGTCGGAATCTCGCTCCGGCTCACGTAGGACTTCGTGATCTGCTGGATGAAGATGTCTTCGCTTTCCTCGTAATAGGGTGCCGGTTCGACCACGAGCACATAGTCGCCGCTGCGCTTGACGGAAAGGGTCGCGTCATAGGCGGCCGCTTCGTTTTCCGAGCCGCTAAAGGTAATTGGCTTCAGCGTGTCCTTCAGGTCGATCTTCTCGCCGCGGTGAATGGCATAGAATTCGAGCGGCTCTCCCATATCCATGGCATGACCGTTTTCGAACGGGTGCCAGAAGATGAGCTTGACCGGCACGTCGCCGGACTTTTCCAGGTTCACCTCCGGCGTATAGGCAAGTTGGAAATGGGCTTGCGCTGTAAGGGGACTAAGCATTGTTGCTGCGCAGAGGGCACCAAGGCCGAGCTTGCGAAGTATCATGTGACGTCTCTCTCAATGGGCCACCGGCTTGTCTGCCGGTCCGGTCGACTGAAAGGACGGTCGGGGAAGGATGCGGAAAGCGGAAACGGTTTTAACCTGTCGCTCGACCGCGTGACGCTCACCCCGGCGTCCGGTTGCGGTGTCCGTCTCCTGCACGTGGCAGGTCTGGACGATCAGCGGCAGGTCTCCTGGCTTGCGGGTCAATGCTTGATCCGGCCTTCCCGGCACTCATCGCGCCAGTGGCATTGTCGGATCCGGCTCTCCGCCTACAGTTGCGGGGGCAGCCACGGATTTGGTCCCTGTTGGGTACGCCTCACCGTGTTCCCTTTTAATCCCGGGCTCAGTCTTGACCCCGGAAACCGTCGATACAGCTACTTGCACCCAGTCGGCTCAGCTTGTCAATTGTCCAGCAGACGCAATTGCGGCTCCGGCTTGCCTGAAACCGTTGCCATCGAGAATATCAGGTGGGACGTTTTGGGATTCCGGTGCCGCGACCATATTGACAATGACGGGGCAAATCTTGGCCCATTTGCCGGCATCATCAAGCTGTTCGAGCTTCTGGTGACACTCACTGGGCAATCTGATTTCGGCCGGCCATTGGAAGCGATATGGAACCTCAAGCGCCTTGTGTTCAAGCGGTCAGGTTTGATTTCGTTGAAAGGGTCGTGGAAGGGGATGCCTGAACAAATGCATGACGTGTCGTTGAATGGAAATTACCAAGGCACCGTGCCATTCGACTGAGCACTTCCCGCCCACTTCAATCATTTATTACCCACCCGCATTGTCCCGCGGATCCCGGCATTCTCTTGCCAGGGCAAGCGCATGAAGACCCCTCGTTGTCAGGAACCGGCGAAAGTCACTTCCCTTCGCAGGCTCACAAAATATGTTGGCCGAATGACGCTGACCTGAGAAACCGATTGTTCACTTCAGCTGACACTGGATGGTGAGGGAACGCCTTATCAGCAGAACGAATACCGCGACCAGTCGCCCAAGGCCTTCGTCAAGCTGAACGCTTTATGATCTGCCAGGAAAAAGAGACGCTTGCGCACGAACGGACTGGGCCGAACTCAACTTCAGGACCTCTGCCGCCAGATCGCGGCACTCCGCCAGGGTCAGGCCTCTCAAGGTAAGCTTGAATTCGGCGATATCGGTGGGCGTCATGCTGAATTCGTCGAGGCCCAATCCGAGAAGGATCGGCGCCGCGAGCGGATCGCCCGCCATTGCGCCGCACATCCCGATCCAGATACCCGCCTCATGCGCCGCCTCGATCGCCCTGAAAACCATGCGCAGAACCGCGGGATTGAACGGGTCGAACAGGGTCTGAACCTTCGGATTGGCGCGGTCCGCAGCCATGACGTATTGTGTCAGGTCGTTCGTGCCGATGCTGAAGAAATCGACTTCCGGCGCCAGGAGGTCGGCGAGTTCGGCCGCCGCCGGCACTTCTATCATGAGGCCGACTTCGAGCGTCTCGTCGAAGGTCAGGTTGCGCGCCCGAAGCCGGTCCATCGCAGCCCGGACCCGCTCCCTTGCGGCCTTCACCTCGTCGAGCGTGCTGACGAGCGGGAACATGATCCGCGCGGGACCATGGGCGCTTGCCCGCAGGATCGCGGCAAGCTGGGTATCGAAAAACTGCGGTTCGCCGAGACTGTAGCGCAGCCCCCGCCAGCCCAGATTGGGATTTGCCTCGGGCGGGCGGTCCATGTAGGGGACCGGCTTGTCTCCGCCGATATCCGCCGTACGGATCGTCACCGGCTTGCCCTTCAGGCCCTCAACGATGGCGCGGTACACCTTGTATTGTTCGTCTTCGTCCGGTGCCGTGTCCCGGTTCATGAACAGGAACTCGGTGCGCAAAAGCCCGATCTCCTGCGCGCCGCTACCGGCGATCAGGCCCAGTTCCTCCACCGAGGCCATATTCGCGGCAACCCGGATCTCGTGACCGTCCGCCGTCCGCGCCGGAAGGTTCCGCGCGGCTTCAGCCTGCGCGAGACGGTCCTCCCAGATCCTGCGGTCCCGGTCCATGGCCTCGATGGCGCTCGCGCCGGGGCCGATAGTCAGCCGGGCCGCCGCCCCGTCGAGCAGGACCCGCTTGCCTTCTTCGACCTCCGCCAGTGCGTCCCCGAGGGCAAAGACGACCGGTATGCTCAGCGCGCTGGCCAGTATGCCGGCGTGCGATGTCTTGCCTCCGGTCTCGGCACAGATGCCCAGAACGGTCTTTTCGTCGAGCGACAGAACATCCGAAGGGCGCAGGACATCGAAGGCCAGTATTGAAGGCTCGGCCGGCTGCACGGCCGAACCCGTGTCTCCGGTCAGGCAACGCAGCACACGTTGCCCGACATCGATCACGTCCCCGGCCCGGGCCTTGAGAAGCGGATCCCCCAGCGCCGCATAGCTCCGGGCGAGATCCCGGACCACCTCGCGCCAGACCGCTTCCGCACACAGACGGTCACCGGCGATCCGGTCCTCTACGGTATCGATGATTTCCGGATCGTGCAGATAGCTGACATGGGCATCGAAGATCCTGCGGTCATACGCGCTGATCCGGTCTCCCGTCGAGGCAAGCGACGACCTGATCTCGGCCTCCGCATCCTGAAGAGCCTTTGCAAACCGTTCGATTTCCGCGTCGGCATCGGTGATCCTGACCGCTTGGACGTCCGGGAGATTCCGCCGCACATGATGCAGCGGGCCAAGCGCGAAACCGGGCGCAATCGAGATACCCGAAAGCGCACCTGCCGCAATTGCGGCGGCTGCCGGTTCCGGATGCTCCGGGCCCTTGCCTGCAGGTGCGGGTTTGGAAGGCGCGACTGCGGTCTCGCCGAAATTCGTTTCGATCAGCCGGTCGATCGAGGCGAATACCGCCTCGGCCTCGCCAGCAGCGGCAACCACGGATACCGTGTCGCCGCCCGTGACTTCCGACAGCATGATGCCGTTGATGCTCTTGGCGTTTACTTCCCTTTTGCCCTTGGTGACATTGGTGAGCCGGATATCGCCCGGAAACGCGTTCATGGCTGCGACAAACCGGGCGGCGGGTCGCGCGTGAAGGCCCAGTGCATTCCGGATGACAAATTCCCGCGTGACGCCGCCGGTGTCCCGCGTGTCTTCCCCTGCCGGAGGCGAAGGCACGTTTTGCGCTGCCGCCTGCCCGGCTTCGCGCATGGCCGCCTCTAGACCGCTGCCCGCAGCGATCTGAACGGCGGCAGCCAGCACGCCCTCGACAAGCGGTGCATCGCAATAATGCACCTTTTCCCGCTCTTCCGGGTCGAGCAGATCCATGGCCATGTCGGCATTCAGTTTCGCCGAGCCGATATCGGCGAAGACCAGAACGCCCTCGTCCGCCATGACCTCGCGGATGGCCTCCAGGACGCGGATCCCGTCCGTCCCCAGCGGATTGTCGGGATCGTCCACACCGCCCGCCGAAGCGATGGGAACCGGGCTCTGCGTCATGGCGTCGGCGATTTCCTTCAGGCCGTCGGACAGTTTGCGGCTGTGCGAGACGATGACGATGCCGATCACTTCGCGGCCTCTTCGACAGCGTCGGAAAGGGCCTGCAGGATCAAGTAGCTGGACGTTGCGCCCGGATCCTGATGTCCGATGCTGCGTTCGCCGAGATAGCTCGCGCGTCCGCGCTGTGCCTGCATCGGGACAGTCGCCTCCATGCCTTGCCTCGCCGCTGCCGCCGCGGCCCTGAGCGAGGCCGGCATATCGCTGCCTTTGCCGGTTTCCGACCGGAACGCCTCGGCGGCCGGGACAAGCGCATCGAGCATGGTCTTCATGCCGACATCCGAGCGTCCGCGTTTCTTGACGCCCGCGATCGCATCGTCGAAAAACTGCGCCAGCTCTTCTCCGGTCAGGCTGGTTTTGCCCTGCAAGGGCTTGCTGCCGTCGAGAAACAGGGTGCCGTAAAGCGGTCCGGCCGCGCCGCCCACCTTGGAGATCAGGGTCATCGCCACCGATTTGAGCATGGCGCCGATATCGTCTCCCGCAGGCAGCTTTTCCAGAACCGCCTTGTAGCCGCGCTCCATGTTGTTGCCGTGATCGGCATCCCCGATCGGCGAGTCGAGTTCGGTAAGATACGCGCGGTTTTCCGCCAGTACCCCGGCCGATTTTTCAATCCACGCCCGGATCATCGGTCCGGTCACTACGGCATCGGGTCCTGTCGAGGCATCCGCCATGATCAGACGCCCCAGCGCAACGCGGGCGTTTTCACCGGCGCATCGAAAAGACGCAGCATCTCCTCATCCGTCTTGACGAGCGTGATCGAGACCCCCGCCATCTCAAGGGAGGTGATGTAATTGCCGACGAGATTGCGCACGATCTTCACTCCATGGCGTTCCGCTACCTCGGCAAGCTTGGCATAGACCGTGTAGAGTTCCGAGAGGGGCGTGCCGCCCATGCCGTTGACGATGGCGATGACCTCGTCACCCTTCTGGAGCGTGATGTCCATGACCTCGACATCGACCCAGTCGCCCTTTTCCGGGTCCCACTCGCTTAAGCGCCGCGTATAGGCCTCGTCTTCCAGGATGCGGCCCGCCAGGATCTCGGTCACCTCGTCGGCGCTCTTGATCTTGCTGCGTGTGGTGCCGGGTTCGCCGTGAATGCCGATCCCGATTTCCATCTCGTCCTCGCCCAGCTCGAAGCTCGGCGTTCCGTTCTGCGGCGTCGTACAGGAGGTCAGCGCCATGCCCATGCTCTTGCCGTTAATGTTGACCTTCTTGCAGAGCGCGGCAAGCCGGTCGAGATCGTAGCCCTCGACCGCGGCCGCGCCGCAGACCTTCTCGGCGATCACCGTCGTGCCAAGGCCCCGGCGTCCGGCGGTATAGAGCGAGTCCTTCAGCGCGACATCGTCGTCGATGATGACATTGCGCACCTCTATCCCCTCCTCACGCAGCATGTCGGCGGCCATCTGGAAGTTCAGCACGTCGCCGGTATAGTTCTTGACGATCTGCAGAATGCCCTTGCCGCCATTCACGGCCTTGCCGGCTTCGAGCATCTGATCGGGCGTGGGCGAAGTAAAAACCTGCCCCGGGCAGGCGGCGTCCAGCATGCCCATGCCGACATAACCGCCGTGAAGCGGCTCGTGCCCCGAGCCGCCGCCGGACACGATGGCAACGCGGTCTTTCGCGCCCCCGGCCACGCTGACGAAATTCGGATCGAAATGCACGTCGATGTCGCTGTAGGCGAGACCGAAGCCCTTGAGCTGTTCGACCGTAACGTCTTCGGCATTGTTGATAAGCTTTTTCATGGCTTTTTCTCCCACTCGGGCGTTTCGGTGTCGTAGGTCTTGAACACCGCGCGGTAGAAGCCGCGATAGAACGCTCCGGCGACCAGGCCGCCGGCAATCGACGCGACGCTCGGTATCCACCAGCCGCCCCGGGGGCCGGGAATGGCGATTTCGCCCCAGCCGAAGAAATACGACATGATGCGCGGTCCAAGGTCGCGCGCCGGGTTCATGGCGGTCATGGAAATCGGCGCCTCGTAGGCAACCAGCGCCGCAACCAGAAGGCCGATGAAGAACGGCGCGAGATTGGCCGACGGCGCGGAGGTATTGTGCTGATCGGTCAGGTACAGGACGCCGAAAACGAGAATGGCCGTCGTGAAGGCTTCCGACAGGAACCATTTCAGCAGCGACACCTGCGCGAAGGAGTCTTCGGTCGTTCCCACGAAAGCCGGGTTCGGCGCGTAGGTGCCGAAGCCCATGGCGCTCAGCTGGCTTCCGGCCTCGCCGCGCACCAGTCCGGCGCCGAGCTCGTAATGCTCGAGTATGCCGGAGTAAAAGGCGTAAATGGCCGCAGAGGCGAGCATCGCGCCGACGAACTGCGCGACGATATAGGGCGCGACCTTGGGCCAGGGAAAACCGGTGAAGACCGCCAGGGTGAGCGTGACCGCCGGATTGATATGGCCGCCCGATATCTTGCCCGATGCATAGACGCCGAGGGTCACGCCGAGCGCGAACATCAGGGCCACGGGCCACAAGCTCAAGCCGCCGGTCCAGACGGATACCGCAACCGATCCCACACCGAAAAGCACCAGAATGAATGTCCCGATACATTCGGCAATCATCTCGGGAAATATGCCACGTTTCATCGCGCGCTCCTTTCGTGAGATAGCGAATTCGCAATGCTGGCAAAACAGGCTGAACTATGGATATTTTCCATTGTGTGAAATGACAGCACACGCCCGGAGAGTATCAGGCGAGCTGCGATTGGTTTTGATCGGAATCAATTCCAGGGGCTCTTTCGGCTTTTCTTTTCGGCCCGCTCCGTCCGCCGGAACCGCATCGCAGACCGCCTGCCCCGGCCCGGGACGCGCCCGAAAAATGTTGAAGGCCGGAACAGATGAAGGCTGCCGGCGCGGCGGGCCGGCCTTGCCGGATTGACGAATGTCACGGACTCTTCAAGGCATTTATGGTAAGCCGCAACAGAAGGCTCAAGGAGGAACGGAATGTCAGCGCGCCTGTTTTTTCTGGGAGCGGCAGCCGCCGCCACGGGGCTCCTGCTTGTGCCCGGCGTCGCCGCCGCGGTGTCGCGGGCGGGGCGGCCGGTGATGCGCGCAGCCATGAAGACCGGCGCCACCGCCTACGAGGAATTCCGCAAGGCGGGCGCGGAAGCCTATGAGCATTTCGAGGACATGGCCGCCGAAGTCCGGGCGGAAATGCACGCCGCCGAAGACGACGTTCCGCCGGAAACCTCATCGGAAGCAGCCACAGAACACGCAACGGCAAGCCCAGCCGGGGGAAGCGCGTAATGCCCGAGACGGCGGATGCCTCGGCACCGCCCCCCGTCGCCGTCCACCTGGTTCATGCGACGGACGGCCGCGCCCGGCTGAAGCTGACCGGCAAGGTGCCGCGCGACCGTCTGGAAGAGATCTGCGACGAGATCGCCCGATTGCCCGGTATCACCAGAACCCTTGCCCGGCCGAACACCGGCAGCCTGATTGTCGAGGCCCGGCTGAAGGAGGCCGCGCTAAAGGACATTTTGAAGGGCTGCGAAACGCTCAGGATCCTCCCTCAGCTCCCGCCTCCGCCACTGGGTGCCGCCTTGCGCTTCGGCCTGCTTCGCACGGATGAGGAAGTCGTCAAACGGACACATGGCCAGCTCAGCCTGCACACCGCCCTTGGCGGACTGCTGCTGATCGCCGCAGTGGTCCAGCTCGCCCGCGGACGGATCGCCGGCCCCGCAGCGACGCTGCTGATCAACGCCCTGGCGCTTCTGGAGAATGCCGGGCCGAAGGAGCGCTGATCGGCATTTGTGAACTTCTTCACCTCACCCCCCCTTATCCTGATGAGGTCCCTCAGGTCCGTCTCGAAGGATGGGCGTCAAGTTCCTGAGCAAGTGGCCCATCCTTCGAGACAGCGCTTCGCGCTTCCTCAGGATGAGGGTGTCTGTTTCTCTCATCAAGCAGATCGACCTTGCTCAGATATCGAGCGGCACCGACTTGTCCCAGGGCAGGTCCATGTCGGTACGGCCGAAATGGCCCCTGCGCGCCGCCCGCGCGTAAAACCGGCCGTCATGCAGGGCTGGCAGGCGCCAAAGGGCGAGCCGTTCGGCGATACCGCCGCGGCTGAAATCGACGCTCCGGCGCAGCGCCGCCGAAATCTCCGCTTCCGGGCGTTTGGCGGAGCCGAAACAATCCACCTCGAGGCTGGTGGGGCCTCTGTCGCCCGGCACGTAAGACAATTGCACTTCGCATTCGCGCGCGAGACCGGCGCTGACCACGCTCACCGCGGCCTGCCGGGCCGCGTAGGCGGCGATGCGGTCGATCCGCCCCGGATGCTTTCCGCTCAGCGCCGAATTCGCGTCCCGGCAGAAGCCGCCGTAAAAATCGGCGGAGCTCTTGCGGCCCGTCAGACCCGCGTGAACCGACGGCCCGCCCGCCGAGACAATGGGCGTAATCACGATCCGGGTCTTGTCTCCGACCGGCAGCTTCGCCTCCCGGAAGGCGGGTTCGATCGCTTCCGCCCGCATCTGCTCTTCCAGTTGAGCCTGGTCCAGCGGTGCGGGGGTGAAGAGCCCAAGGGCGACACCGGTGATCTCCACCGGGCGGCGGTCTTCGAAGCGGACCGCCACCTGCGCCTGCGCGTCCGCCGCGATCCCTAAAGTCCCGCCCTGCCTGACAAGGTTCTCCACCTCCTGGCAAAGGCGATGCGCCTGCCGAACCGGCAAGGGCATCGCCTCCGGCGTCTGGTCGCAGGCATAGCCGAAGGCGGTGGTCATGTGATCCGCCACGCCGTCCGGACGATCATGCAGCCCGCCCAGCTCCGGCGCCTCCACAAGATCCAGCATCACCGTCGGCTGGCTGCCGTTCTCACCCGCGCCATACCCTTCCCCGGCAAGCACCTGGCGCGCGAGAGCGGCCGGATCGAAGCTCAGCCGTCCTCCGCTGCGCAGCGACAGGAACACCACGCCGCTGGCGATGGCGCATTCCGCGACGCAGGCGGCAGGCACCTCCGCACTGAGGAACGCATCGACCATGGCATCGGAAATCTGGTCGGACAGCTTGTCCGGATGCGCCGGTGTCACGGCCTGGGAACTCAGCACGAAATTACGCATCTTTCGGCTCCTTCACGATGACATCCGGAAACAGCCCGACTTCCAGGCGGCGGCGCGCGAGAACGCTGGCAAGGGGAAAGGCGGCCGCGCCGAGCGCGATCGCCATGTCGGTCCGGCCCAGCGGCGCGATCCCCAGGAGGCGGCGCAGCACCGGCACGAAGAACGGCAAGGCGCCAAGTCCGGAGGAGACCAGCAGCGCCAGGTCGAGCGTGCGGTTTTCCAGAAGCGCGCCCGGCTTCAGCTTGCGCGGATCGGAGCGTTGGCAGACCAGCGTGTAGAGAAGCTGCGCCTGGGACAGGGTCAGGAAGGTCATGCCGCGGGTCTCGGGCCCCGGCCCGTATCGCGCGAGCCCCATGGCGTGGGAAAAGATCGCCGACGCGGCGATGATGCCGCTGTCGGTCGCCATGCGGCGGAAATCGCGCGGCGGGACGATGTTTTCCCCGGCATCGCGCGGCGGACGGTCCATGATATCCGGGTCGGGATCCGCGAGCGCCAGGCCCAGCCCCGGCAGCACATCGGTCACAAGGTTGACCCAGAGCAGTTCCATGGGCGTTTCGAGCTCGCCCGGACCGTGCAGGGCCTCCAGGATGGAGACGGCGATTTCCGACATGTTGGTGGTCACCAGATATTCCAGCGACCGGCGGATGTTGCGGTAGATCGAGCGGCCCTCGGCAATGGCCTCGACAAGGGTCGCCAGATTGTCGTCCCGGATCACCACATTGGCGACATCGCGGGCAAGCTCGGTGCCGCTTTCGCCCATGGCGATGCCGACATCGGCGGCGGCCAGCGCGGGCGCGTCGTTGACCCCGTCCCCGGTCATCGCGACGATCCGCCCCGACGCCTGCAGCGCCTGGACGATGGCGAGCTTCTGATGGCTCGCCACCCGGGCGAAGACCTGGGTCTCGCGGGCCAGGGCGGCGAGCAGTTCCGGCGGCAGGCCGGCGAATTCGGTGGAATCGATCACCCGGACCGGACCGCCACCGGTCAGCCCGACCTCGCGGGCCACGGCGGCCGCGGTGGCGGCCTGGTCCCCGGTGATCAGCACCGGCCGGATGCCGGCCCTGCGAATGCGGGAAATCAGCCTTTCCGCTCCCGGCCGCACCGGATCGACCATGGCGAGAAAACCCAAAAAGATCATTCCGTCCGGCTCGGCATCCGGAATGCCCACCGGGCTCGCCGCGAAGGCGAGAACCCTGGCCGGCCGGCTGGCGAGACTGTCGTTGAGGCTGAGGAGATGCGCCTTGTCCGCATCGCTCAGGGGCCGGACCTCGCCGTCCTCGAGCACGTAGCCGCAGCGGGCAAGAACGGCTTCCGGCGCCCCCTTGAGGGTCAGCTCATGCCCGTCAGCCGTCCGGTGGCTGGTGCCCATCCATGGCCGCGTGGACGTACGCTTGAAGGTGTGCTGGCGCGCGCGGCTCCTCCGCAGCCCTTCGACGTCGATCCCCTGGGCGAGCGCGAAGCCGAGCACCGCCTGTTCCGTCTGGGACGATCCCGCAGGCGCCCCGTCTTCCAGGTCCGCATCGTTGTTGAGCGCGGCGACTTCGGCCAGCCGCGCGAGGCTTGCCCGGTCATCGAGCGGGACCCGCTTCAGGCCGGCGACCGCCTCCACCACCTGCATGCGGTTCCGGGTCAGGGTTCCGGTCTTGTCGAGACACAGAACCTGCAGAGCGCCCATGCTTTCCACCGCATTGAGCTGACGGATCAGGATGCCCTTGCGCTGCATCTTGCGCAGCCCCATGGAAAGCGTCGACGTGGCGACCATGGGCAGGCCCTCGGGCACGGCGGCGACCGCAAGCGCGAGCGCGTCCTTGAGGATCACCGCCAGCGGATAACCGCGCAGGAGACCGACACAAGCGAAGACGCCGCAGGCGGCCAGGCTGGCGATCGCCAGCTGCGATCCGAGCCGGTCCAGTTCGGCTTCCACCGGCGCTTTCGGACGGCTGGCGGTGTCCGACAGATGCTGAAGAGCTGCCGCTTCCGTGCGACCGCCGGTTTCAACCACGACGGCCAGCCCCAGCCCTTCCGCAACGATCGTGCCGCCGTGTACAAGAGTGGCGCGCGCGCCGATGGGCGCGTTCTCCGGCACGGTTCCGGCGTCGCTCTTGGGCACAGGCATGCTCTCGCCGGTCAGGGCGGATTCATCCACCATCAGCCCGTCCGCGAAAAGCACCCGCGCATCGGCCGGCACCCGGGCACCGGCGCGCAGCCGGAGCAGATCGCCGGGCACCAGCCCGCTGGCAGGCACGCTGATGTCCCTGCCGCCCCGCACGACCGGCACCGGATGGTCCGCCTGATCGGTCAGGGCATGAATGGTCCGCTCCGCCTGACCTTCGGTCACGTAGCCGAGGACGCCGTTGACGGCAACCACGGACAGGGTCGCCACCGCGTCGGCCACGCCGCCGGTCAGGAGCGAGACCGCCGCCGAGCCGGCCAGCATCATCACCGGCAATCCTTCGAACTGCTTGGCGAAAATCTGATAGCTGGAGGGCCCTGCCTCATGGGGCGTCAGATTGGCACCGTGATGGCGCAGGCGGCGCTCGGCTTCCGCCTCCGTCAGGCCCGAGGCCCGGGAAACGCCGACGCGCGCCAGAACCTCGTCCTTGTCGAGGGCGTGCCAGGCAACGCCGCCTTTCCGGGGGCTTCGGTCGGAAACCCCGGCCGTCTTTCCGGATTGCGCGGCCCGGCCGTCTCGCGCTCCGGCAGGAGGTGTCAGATCTCCGGCAAGTGCCCGGGCGACGGCCGCGCGCATATGATTGACCGAGACCGACGGGTCGCTCGTCAGGATGACGCTTCCCGTCACGCTGCGTGCCTCGACCCGATGGGTCCCGGGAAGGGCCAGCAGAGCCGCGGCAAGTGCTGCGGCCCGTTTCGGACGTCCCTGGATTTCCGGCACCGCGAGGCGCAGGCGCCCGGGCACTGCGTCATGGCGGATTTCCGGCAGGTTCAAGGTCTTGCTCAAGAGGCTCTCCCCCGGGGCACGAGATCCGGGCGTGTGTTTCCGCCTGACTGGTCACCGGCTTTCGGTTTTGCTTTCCTCAGATAGGACAGCATCAGGTAGATCTGGCCGATGATCAGGGGCAGGAAGCTCATTGCGCAGGCAAGAAGCGCCCCTTCCGGGCCGGGCCAGTGCAGTCCCAGAATATCGGCAAGATCCGGATTTCCCATGGCAACGGCCAACAGACCGAGACAAAGAACAAGCGCGCCCCAGACGAAACCGTTGGTCGTGACGTCATTCCGGACAACATCGAGCGAAGGGCGCCTGACGTTGAAAACATTCCAGAGCTGGGCCAGGGCCAGAGTGAGAAAGGCGACGCTCACCGCTGCTTCGGTTGCCAATTGGAAATAGAACAGCGCCAGAGCGAAGGCAGCAAGGGTTGCGAGCGTAATCGCGCCCCCGAGCAATGCAATCAGGAACCACCTTGCCCCGTCGACGATCGGTTCTCGCGGCTCGCGCGGAGGCTGGTACATGATTTTCGGGTCTTCCCGTCCAAGTCCCAGAGCGAAAGCCGGGAAGACGTCGGTCACGAGATTGAGGAACAGGATCTGCAGCGGCAACAGCGGCACAGGCAGGCCGACGCCGACCGCGATGCCGACAATGAGCACTTCGCTGACATTGCACGACATCAGATAGACCACGAATTTGCGGATATTCTCGAAGATGGTCCGCCCCTGCCGCATGGCCGCGATGATCGTCGCGAAGGCATCGTCCTTCAGAACGATGTCGGAGGCTTCCCGTGCGACCTGGGTGCCCCGCAAACCCATGGCGATGCCGATATCCGCCTTCTTCAGGGCCGGTGCGTCGTTGACCCCGTCGCCGGTCATGGCAACCACATGCCCCGTATCCTGAAAAAGAGATACCAGCTTGAGTTTGGTCTCGGGCGCCACCCGCGCGAAAATGTCCGTTTCCAGCAGACGTTCGCGCGTCTCGTCATCGACGGTTCCGGGATCGAGCCCGGCAATATCCTGCCCTTTCAGCACCTTGAGGTCGCCCGCCCCCAGCCCCGCTTCCCGTGCGATCGTCGCGGCGGTATCCGCGTGGTCGCCCGTCATCATCACGACACGCACACCGGCGCCCTGGCTTGCCCTGATCGCCGCCGGAATATCGTCGCGCAGCGGGTCGAGAAAGCAGACAAGCGCGACCAGGGTCAGTCCGGCATAGGGGTCTTCGGTTGCCGACCCCGCGGCCTTCATCGCCAGAGCCAACACGCGCTGTCCGGATCTTGCCGCACGTTCGCTGCGCTCGCGCCAATCCCTGTGGTCGTCCTCCGTCATGTCCCGGAGACCGCCTTCCGCAAGCACCGTCTTTGAGACATCAAGAACGGATTCGGGAGCGCCCTTGACGGCATAAAGAAAACCTCCGTCGTGGGAATAGGCCGTCGCCATCATCTTGAGGTCCGGGTCGAAGGCAAACTGCCGGACCTGCTCGAACTCCTTCAAGAGCAGAGGCCGCGCGAGGCCCGCCTTACCGGCAACGTCGAGAAGCGCGATTTCCATCGGATCGCCGATCTTCGCCCCGCCGGCGCCGTCTCCCGCTTCCGCGGTGTTGCAGAGGACACCGATCTTCAAAGCCCAGTTCAGGTTTTCAGTTGCGGCCGGATCGATTTCCCGGCCATCCGTCCGGAAGAGGATCTCGTCCTCATTGCGCTCGATCCCGATATCCTGTCCGGCAAGAAGGTATTCGACGGCCGACATCCGGTTCTCGGTCAGCGTGCCGGTCTTGTCCGTCAGGATCAATGTGGTCGCGCCGAGCGTTTCCACGGAAGACAGCTGGGTAACCAGCGCATTGCGGGCGGCCATCCGCCACATGCCGCGCGCCAGGCAGAGCGTGGCAACCACCGGCAGGCCTTCCGGGATCGCGGCGACGGCGAGTGCGACCCCGGTCTGGATCATCTCCGGGATTGAATGGCCCCACAGGATGCCCGCCGCGCTGGTCGCCGAAGCCAGCCCGACGGTGAGCCAGACAAGCTTGCGGCCGAGCTTGTCCAGGCGCTTTTCCAGGGGCGAGGCAGCCGCGTCCGCCTGCTGGGCGAGCGCGCTGATATGCCCGAGCTCCGTCGCCATACCGGTGGCCACGACGATGCCCTCGCCAAGCCCCTGCGTGACCGCCGTTCCGCTGAAGGCCATGTTCGTCCGGTCGGCGAGCGCGGCGTCTGCAGCAATCGCAGCAATCTGTTTCGGGACAGGCGTGGACTCGCCCGTCAAAAGGGATTCGTCGCAGAAAAGGTTCGAAGCCGACACCAGACGCAGGTCCGCGGTGACGATGTCGCCGGCTTCGAGAATGACGATGTCTCCCGGAACCAGCTCGTGTGCATCGACTTCACGCACCTGCCCGTCCCGCCTGACACGCGTCCGCACCTCGGTGATGCGCAGCAGCGCTTCCATCGACCGGGCCGCGCGCAGTTCGGTGAAGAAGCCGATCGCCCCATTGAGTATCAGCACAATGGCGATCGCGATGGCATCGGCCAGATCTCCCAGCACCACCGACAAGCCGGCCGCTGCGGCAAGAAGCCACACGATAATGCTGGCGAACTGATGCGCCAGAATAACGAGCGCGCTTTTGGTCTCGCGCTCGCGCAGCCGATTGGGACCGTGGATCTGCTTTCGCCTGACGGCCTCTCTCGTCTCAAGGCCGTGCGATGGCCGGGTCGCAAACCTGCCGGCAACCTCTTCGGCATCAAGAGCGAAGAGCGTTTTTGCGCTTCCCATCGATTGCATTTTTCCCGGGCGTCCCGTTCGTGTTCGGCTGAAATCGTGAAACTAAGCGGACGGCAAACAGCCAGGCGCGCCGGCGTCGTGACGTCAGTCTCGGACATCAGGAAACACAGCGCCAAGTCGGTATCAATTCGTATAAGGGAGAAATTCCAGGACCGAGCCGGGAAAGTCACCACCTGTTTCGTCGCGATGCCGCCGGACTTGCTGCACCGCCTGCGGGATACCTCCGGTCCCGGCATACGTATTTGGCGCCGGGTTGTTCAGGGCCCTCTCGCCCCGTAACACTTGTCCGGCCCGGCGGCACTGCGTGCTCCGGCCGCCCAGGAGGAAACTGCCTATGCCGATCAGGACAATACTTGCGATAACTGAATTCGAGACCGCTCTTGAGAATGTCGAGCGCGCCATCTCGGTAGCCAGGCTTTGCGAGGCGCATCTGACCCTTCTCAACATCGGCGAAGTACCGCATCTGCCTTTTTACGGATACGGCGCGCAGGGCTATGTCGAGATCTGGGCCGAGGAATGCGACCAGCGCAAGGCCGACCTCGCAGAGATCACCGCCCGGCTGGACGAGAGGCTTGCGAGGGAAGGTATTTCCTATGACCTGCGCCCCTACCTGTCCTCTCCCGAGCGGGAAGACAATCTGATCTCACGCCATGCGATGTACTGCGACCTGGCGCTTGTGCTGCGCTCCGGAGAGCAGGAATTGGAACAGGTGGAAAGAAATGCCATCGACGGCGCCTTGTTCGATTCCGGCAGACCGCTCCTGTATCTCCCTAAATCCTTCAAGCCGGATGCGTTCGGCACCCGGATCGCAATTGCCTGGAATGCGCGCCGCGAAGCCGCCCGCGCGGTCTCGGACGCCCTGCCCTTCCTTCTCAATGCACAGGAAATCGATGTTCTTGTCGTGGACCCGGTCACGGGAGACGACGACCATGGCGAGGATCCGGGCACCGACATTGCCCTCATTCTTTCCCGTCACGGACTGACGGTCAGCGTCCAGACCATCGCTTCGGCAGGCCGATCCGTTTCCGAGACCCTTCTGGAAATGGCCCTTACGCTGAATATCGACCTGATGGTCATGGGCGCTTACGGCCATTCGAGACTGCGCGAGAACATCCTCGGCGGCACGACGCGGGAAATGCTGGAAAACACCAGAATACCGCTCCTGCTCTCTCACTAGGTTCTAGTGACGATCTAACGTTTGACAGCGCCGCAAGAAATGACGCGACGAGCCGGTCACGTGCTGCTGCGAACGACGAGCTCCGGCTCGATGAGCGTGACGCTCGGCGCGCCCCACGTCTCGCGGTTTTCGATCCGCTTCAGGATACGGTCGACGCCGATACGGCTGATCTCGTCCGCTGCATAGTTCACGGTGGTCAGCGGCAAGGCGCCATATTGCGAAATCTCGGTGTTGTCGTAGCCCACCACCGCCAGCTCGCTGGGAACGGAAACGCCGTTTTCCCGGCACCAGTGGAGGACGCCGACGGCGAGCGAATCGGTCGAGGCGAACAGGGCCGTCGGGCGGGGCAGGCTGTCCATGATGTGGTCCATTGCGGCGAAACCATGGGCCGGAGCATGGCCTTCCGGCTCGAAGACCCTGATGGCGTCGGCTGGCAGCCCCGCCTCCGCGACCGCCGTCTGCGCGCCGTGCATCTTGTCGAGATTTCCGAGCGCCCGGCCGCCGTCGAGCATGGCGATGTGCCGGTGCCCCCGCCGGCACAGGAACCGAAACGCCTTGTAGGCGCCGGCCGTGTCGTCGATCGTCACCGTGTCGACGCCGGAACCGGGCAGGTTCACCAGGAGCAGCACCGGCGTACCGGCGTCGTCGACGGCCCTGATGTGGTCGTAGTCCCGGTGGTTCGCCGGATAGATCAGCATGCCGTCGACCCGGTAGGACAGGAACAGCTCGATGGCGCGCTTTTCGTTCTCCACGCTTGAATCGGAGGCCGCGAACATCATCGCATAGCCGGCCCGGGTCAGCTCGCGCTCGATCGTGCGCGCGGCAAGCGTCAGGGTCGGGTTCATGATGTCGGTCATCACGAGGCCGATCGTGCGCGTGGCGCTGTGGACCAGGGAGCGGGCGATGCGGTTGGGGAAGTAGTTGAGCCGCTCGGCGGCCTGGAGGATCAGTTCGCGGGTTTCCTCCGGAAGCCGCGGGCTGCCGCGCAGCGCGAGAGACACCGTGTTCGCCGAGAAGCCGGTGGCTTCGGCGATATCCTTCAGGCGTGCGCGCGGTCTCATCATGTTCCGTTCTGTCCCAGCCGGCTCCGGCCATGTCGGCCGGACCGGCAGAGCCGATATCAGGAAAGCCGGCCGATCACCAGTCCGCCACCCGGTCGCGGCCGACGAACTGGGCGCTTTTTTCGGTATATTCGAACAGCTCGATCTTCACGTCGTTCGGATCGCGGACCCACGCCTGATAGGTGTCGTCGCAGGCATATTTCTTCTTCGTCACGTCGATGCCCTTGGACGTGATGTGCTCGATCGCGGCGTCGATGTTTTCGACCTCCAGGCAGAAATGGTTGATCTGGTTGCTGTCTTCGTAAGACGTGCCGTCCTTCTGGAAGACCTCGACATGGCTGCGGCCGCCGCAATTCAGATAGAAGCCGAATATTTTGCCGTTGCGCAGGAAATTGAACTGGATATCCATGCCCAGCACGTCCTCGTAGAAGGCGCGGGTCTTGTCGAGATCATGTGCGAAAATGCACACATGCGCGACTTGCTTCACCTTGATCATCGTTTTGTCCCTCCCCGGCACGCGCCGCTTGGTTTTCAGCATATTCATCGTGCATGCGCCCCCGGCAAACCTTCGGCCCATGCGAGCGGCCCGCGGAAGGCCGATATTCAGTCCCAGTCCGGACCCCATACGGGGGCGATGTGACGCTCGCCCCGGTCGAGAGCGGCGAGGTCCCTCATGTCCGCCTCGTCCAGCACGACACCGCCGGCAGCCAGATTGGACTGCTGGCGCTGTTGCCTTGCGGATTTCGGAATGACGATCGAGCCGAGCGCCAGCAGGTAGGCCAGCGCGATCTGGCTCGCCTCCGCGCCATGCTTGCGCGCGATTGCGGCGAGCACCCTGTCATCGTCCGGATTGCTGCCGGCCAGCGGTTTATAGGCGGTGATCGCGATGCCCCTGTCTCGGCAGTGGCCGGCAAGGACGCGGTTCTGCAGATAGACATGCTGTTCGACCTGGTTGGTCGCGAGCCGGCCGTCGCCGATCTCGGCCACCGCCTCGTCGACGTGGCGTCGGGTGAAGTTGGAGACGCCGATCAGACGTGCCTTGCCGCTGTCCTGGAGCCGTGCCAGGTCGCCGATATAGGCGCTGACCGGCGGATCGTCGTTCGGCGCAGGCCAATGAATGAGCACGAGATCGGCGAAGTCGAGCTGCAGGGAAGCCAGGCTGTCGTCGACACTTTCCGCCAGTCTCCCGAGGTTGGCAGCGGTCACTTTGGTGGTAACGAAAAACTCGGAACGCTCTATTCCGGAGCGCGCGATTGCCAGGCCGGTATTTTCTTCCGTTCCGTAGGTCTGGGCCGTATCGAGGTGGCGGTAGCCGCAGCCGATTGCCGACAGAATTGCTTCCAGCCCGGCCTGTCCGGTCAGGCCGAACGTCCCCAACCCGATCCGCGGAATAGTGCTGCTTTGCGCCGGCAAATGTGTTTCTCCCAGGCCCGGTGTTGCGGAGGCCTTTTCGCCAGATACGCGAAAAGGCCATTGACGCTGCTTCGTTCTTGTTTTTATATTAACGTTAATACAGGCGCAACAGGTAAGTGCGCCAAACGGTGATGGGGCTGGCAAGGCCACCATAACCGGGGAGGAGAAAATGGCAGTTCGGTGGAGTTGGGCATCCCCCAGAATCGCACTGATTCCTGCGTTGACCGTCACGGCGATCGCCTTTTTCGGCTCCATCTGCTGGACGGTCTGGATCTCGTTCACGCGGTCGCGGCGGTTTCCCGACTACGCCATCGATTTCGGTGACTGGGCGCGGCAGTACGAACGGCTCTTTCGCGACCACGCCTGGGCGACGGCACTCGAAAATGTCCTGATCCTGGCCATCGGCAGCGGACTGGCGATCGTCTTCGGCTTCGTGCTGGCTGCGATGATCGAGCGGGAAAAGCGCGGCGAAGGATTTTTCCGCACGCTGTTCCTCTATCCGCTCGCTGTCTCTTTCATCGTTTCCGGCATCGTCTGGCGCTGGATGTTCAATCCCGATCTGGGCATTCAGGGGTTCCTGCGGGGGCTTGGCTGGGAAAGCGCCAGCTTCAACTGGCTCGCGGATCCGCGCACCGCGATGTACGGCATCATCCTCGCCTCCATCTGGCACGGCCTCGGCTTCTACATGGCGCTGATGCTGGCCGGGCTCAAATCCATCAACCCGGAGATCTGGAGCGCGGCGCGGCTCGACGGCGTGAGCTTCTGGCGGCTCTATGTCGAGATCATCATCCCGATGCTCAAATTCACCTTCCTCACCTGCGCGATCCTCCTGTCGCTCGGCGTGGTGAAGACCTATGACATCGTGCTGGCGATGACCGGCGGCGGGCCGGGAACCTCCACCTGGACCCCGGCCTATTTCGTCATCAACTCCTATGCCGCCCGGGGCAATATCGGTTATGCGTCTTCCGCCGCCGTGATGATGCTGGTGATGACCGCGGCGCTTTTCCTCCCGCTCGTCCTGGTCACCGCCTGGCAGGCGCGGCGGCGGGAGGCGATGGTCCAATGACGGTCTCGGTAGAAACGGCCGGCATGGCCGCGACGGTCCAGAAGGCCCGGAGGCGCAAGCGCATCCGCGGCTCTTCCATTGCGATCATGGTGTTTCTGACCATGTGCGCGGCTTTCGTCTCGGTGCCGCTCTATGTCGTGATCGTCACCTCCTTCAAGACGATGGACCAGATCGCGCTCGGCGAGGTCCTGTCCCTGCCCACCGAATGGACGCTGGAGCCCTGGCGCAAGGCCTGGTTCGAGGTCTGCGCCGGCATGACCTGCGAGGGGGTAAGCCACGGCTTCTGGGTCTCGCTGAAGATCCTGTTCCCGAGCCTGATCCTGTCGATCGGCATCTCGTCGGTCACCGGCTATGCGCTGGCGCTCTGGAAGATCCGATGGGCGGGCACCTTCCTGTTCATCCTGTTCCTGTGCGCTTTCGTGCCGTTCCAGATCATCATGATCCCGCTCGTGGTGCTGGTGTCCTCGCTCGGCGTCTACGGCACGATCTGGGCCGTCGCCATCGTGCACTCCATCCTGGCGATGCCGCTGCTGACCCTGATCTTCCGGAACTTCTACAAGGACGTTCCGGAGGAGATCATCAATGCGGCGATCATGGATTGCGGCTCGTTCTGGAAGATCTTCTTCGAGATCATCCTGCCCATGTCGGCCAACATCATGATCGTCGTTCTCATCCTGATGATCACGACGGTCTGGAACGATTACCTGATCGGCCTGATCTTCGGGGGCGTCGGCACCCAGCCGATGACGGTGATCCTCGCCAACACCGTCATCACCTCCTTCGGCGAGGTCCAGTACAATGTCGACATGGCGGCCGCGCTTCTGACGGCCATACCGCCGCTCGTCGTCTATTTCGCGGTGGGCAAGTTCTTCGTCCAGGGCATCACCGCCGGAGCGATCAAGGGGTAGGCCGTGCCGGATATCGAGTTCAACAACATCCAGAAGAGCTTCGGCCGGCTCACGGTCATGCGGGATCTCAACCTGCATGTCGAGGACGGGGAGTTCCTCGTGCTCCTCGGGCCGTCCGGATGCGGAAAGACGACGCTGCTCAACATGCTGGCCGGGCTACAGGATGTCACGGACGGCTCCATCGTCATCGGCGGGCACGACGTCACCGACCGCGACCCGAAGGACCGGGGCCTGGCGATGGTCTTCCAGTCCTACGCGCTCTATCCGACGAAGACCGTGCGCGGAAACCTCAAATTCGGATTGTCGGCGCAGAAGCTCGACCGGGCCGAGATCGACCGCCGGGTGGAATGGGCGGTCAACCTCCTGCAGATCGACGAGCTGCTCGACCGCAAGCCGGCCCAGCTTTCCGGCGGCCAGCGCCAGCGGGTCGCCATCGGCCGCGCGCTGGTGAAGAATGTCGACGTCTTTCTGTTCGACGAGCCGCTCTCCAATCTCGACGCGAAGCTGCGCGCGGAAATGCGGCTGGAAATCAAGAAGCTGCATCATGAACTGGCCAAGACCATCGTCTTCGTCACCCACGACCAGGTCGAGGCGATGACGATGGCGACACGCGTCGCGGTCATGAATGCCGGCGTGATCCAGCAGGTCGGCACACCCGACGAAATCTACGAGCGGCCCGCCAACCTTTTCGTCGCGCGCTTCATCGGCTCGCCGGCCATGAACACGCTGAACGCAACGGTGGTGCGGGACGGCGGCGGGATCGGCGCGGTCCATGCGCCGACGGGCACGCGCGCCGACCTGTCCGCCTATGCGTTTTCCTCCGAGCCGAAAGAAGGCGACACCGTCGTCATCGGCCTGCGGCCCGAGCATTTCAGTGTCGGTTGCGAAGCGGCCAAGGCGCTCAACGGCGCATCCGGCGCCCGCTTTTCCCTGCCCGTCCGCTACACCGAGAAGACCGGCAGCGACGTGACCGCATTCCTGGATTCAGGCGACGGCGGCCTGATCGCCGTGCGCTTCGACCACAAGCACCACCATGTCCCCAAACCGGGAGAAAAAGTCGAAATCCATTATCCGAAGGACCGTTTCGACGTCTTCGACACAGGCTCCGAAAAACGAATCTAGAGCATCTTCTGGCCGCTCAATCGAAGCCGGTTGAGCGTCCGTCGATCTGGGCCATCAGGCCCGATAAACAGGGAGGAAATGGCGATGAAATCCAGTCTCAAAGGCATATGTCTGGCGCTCTCCATGAGCGTCGCTCCTGCGATGACCGCGCAGGCGGCCGATCTGACCATGTTCCATTCGTGGTCGAACGAAAGCGAGATCTCCGCGCTCAACGTGTTCGTGAACGCGCTCAAGGAGAAGGGCCACACGATCAAGGAACTGGCGATCCCGCACGAGCAGTCCGGCGCGGGCGGTCCCATCGTGGCGCTGGTGATCGCCGGCACCCCGCCCAATATTTTCCTGACCGGCAATGCCGACGTCTATCGCGACATCCGCGACCGCGGGCTCGGCCAGACGGTCGGCGACCATTTCGACAAGATCGGCGCGACGGAGAAGTTCCCGCCGGCCGTGCGCGAAGCGATCAAGGTCGACGGCGAGGTCCGCAAGATCCCCTCCGGCATCCATATCGATGGCATCCTCTACTACAACATGGATGTGGCCGAAGCCGCGGGCGTCGATCCGACGTCGTGGCAGAGCTTCGACGAGATGTTCGCGGACATGGATAAGGTGAAGGAGGCCGGCTACAATTTCATGGCGATGGGCGGCAACACCTTCCAGGCGGGCTACCTGTTCCATGCGCTGATGGCCGGCATCGGCGGACCCGAGGCCTATAACAAGTTCTACCGGGCAGGCGCGGGCGCAAAGCCCGATGCCTCGGTCTTCGACAGCCAGGAGCTGCGCGACGCCATCGAGGCGTTCCGGCGCATCACCGCTCAGGCCGACGAGGGCTGGGTGAACCGCCAGTGGAACGAGTCGACCAACACGGTCATTTCCGGCAAGACGCTGATGCATTTCCACGGCGACTGGATGAAGGGCCAGTGGAAGGCCAACGGCAAGACGCTTGGCGAGGACTTCAACTGCATCAACCTGCCCGGCACCAAGGCCCTGTCGGTGACGGTTGACGCCATGGGCATTCTCGGCGGCGATCCGGTGTCGCCGGAGCAGCTCGACGCCGAATTCGAGATGGCCTCGATCGTGGTCGACCCGGTCAAGAACGCCGAATTCGCCTCCTTCAAGGGCTCGACGCCGGTGCGCGTCGATGCGCCGGCCGACAAGCTCGACGCCTGCAACAAGCTGGTCCTGGACTCGCTCGCCAAGGAAAACTTCTGGGTGCTCAACCCCTTCTACATCAGCGATTCCGACTGGATCAATTCGGTCTGGAACACGATGTTCACCTTCCAGGGCGATCCGTCCATGACGGCGGACGACGCGGTCGCGATGCTGAAGGACGAATACGAGGCGATCTTCAACTGATCGCCTGCCGAAGAAAGCGCGTTGCGGCCGGGCCTGTCGTGTCCGGCCGTTTCGTCTGGAATTCGCTCGAGAGATATCTCGTTCATATGGACCCTTGCCGGGCGGGCCGCTTTCCGCCATCAAGTAAGGCGACCTGAACTCATCTCGCCTTGCCCCGGACCGGTGTGGGATTTCTGCCGTGTTGAACGCGCTGCGCGACGCCTTTGAAATTGGCCGCCACCCGCTGCGGTTCCGCTCGGCGCGGATCGAGGCGGCAGACGGTTTCGCCGTCGAACATCTCGCCTTCGAAAGCGCCGCCGGGGAAACGGTGCGCGGTATCCTCACGCGGCCGGAGGGACCCGGTCCGTTTCCGGGGCTCCTCTACATCCACGCCCACGGCAACCACCACGACATCGGGATTGCGGAAATGCTCGACGGCCGCCCGGCGCTGCAAGGTCCCCTCGGACCGGAATTCGCGCGGCACGGCTATGCCGTGCTGATGACGGAACTGCCGGCCTTCGGCACGCGCGCCGAGCCCGAAGAAAGCGCACGAGCCAAGGAGGCCCTGTGGCACGGCCGGTCGCTCGCGGGCCAGATGATCGCCGAACAGGCCTCCGCGCTCGACTGGCTTTCGAACCGCGACGATGTCGATGCGGCCAGCATCGGCGCCTTCGGCATCTCCATGGGCGCCACCCTCGCCTACTGGCTGGCAAGCGTCGATCCGCGCATCGCCGCCGTTGCCCATCTCTGCGCCTATGCCGATCTCGACACGCTGATCGCAGCCGGCGCCCACGATCTCCACGGCATCTACATGAGCGTCCCCGGCCTCCTGAAGATCGCCTCCAACGGCCGGATCGCCGGCGCCGTCGCGCCGCGTCCCCAACTGATCGGCATCGGCGATCTCGACCCTCTGACGCCGCCCCGGGCAGCCGACACCGCGCTTGAGGAAACCCACGCGCTCTACGCTGCGGCCGGTGCAACAGAGAACCTAACCATCCATCGGGAGCCGGACAGCGGCCATGTGGAAACGGCTGCTATGCGGGAGGCGGTTATGCGGTTCTTCGAGCGACATCTTCAGGCGGGTTAGACCGACAGAAAGCCAAGAATTCGACCTCATCTTGAAGAGGACCGAAAAGGTCCGTCTCGAAGCAACCATGTTTATCCGGCCATTTTTGGTTTCCAATCCTTGTTGCCGCGAACCATAGCATTGAGGATCGTGATGAGTTTCCGGATGAGTGACATATTCGGGAGCAAGCGGCCCATCGAGACGGACCTGACGGTCCTCCACAGGATGAGGCAGAGTGTGTGTGGTTCTCCCGGCAGATTTTCCGCTTGCCCCGTCATTCCAGACAAGTGCAGCACCAGCTGCACGCCGATCTGGAATCCAGCGTATCAGCGCGAGCGAAGTGAGCTCTCAAGCTGAAAGGGAAGCGGACGCGCGACGCGCGAAATATGTCTGGCAACTGTGTTTGTTGTCTCATGGAGCATAAGGTTTTTGGTCTCTGATGACGGCGTTTGCG